>ERZ1035041.23-NODE-23-length-108904-cov-35.363219_pt1 | contig 108904 bp, 103 predicted proteins | sample MGYA00520684_ERZ1035041 | MGnify/ENA primary metagenome ERZ1035041 (study PRJEB33766, sample SAMN09781699) | gut metagenome | biome: gut microbiome | host: Homo sapiens | place: Madagascar | study: EMG produced TPA metagenomics assembly of the PRJNA485056 data... | reverse complement strand
ATATTTCTTTTTTTTGTAAAAAGTTTTACAAAAAAAGATTGAATGATTTAATTTATTTTTATATACTATGTTAAAGCTTATAAAAATGGGGTGAGTAGATAAATGAAAATGTTTAAAACAATTATTTTCTTTTTTGTTTCATTAGTCGCTGTTTCAAGCTTGTTAATGATTACATTATTTCATTATTCTTCAAAATTTAATAGAAATCTTTTTAATATGGCTTCAAATAATTTAGAATCAACATATGATGCGGTTAGTCAAATTTTTTCACGTCAAATTGAAGAGAAGAATAATGATTTAAAGATGATTAACTTATATTTAAATGACGAAAAGGATGAAGTTACAATCAAAAAGTATTTGAAGTCGGTTATAACAAAGTCAGATATTGATAATTTTTATTTTGTAAATGATAATGACTTTTATAATGTTGATTGCAAAGCTATATTTAATGAGGTTTCTTTTAGTTCTTATGGCATGGATGAAAATTTTAGATTTGACGGACAAACATTTTATTTTATATTGAATGTTGAAGAAAAAAATTATCACAATATTAAATATAATAAAATAGCTATAACCTATGATGAGGATAATTTTTTATCAAATGTTTCAATTAAAGCTTATAGACAAGAATGTAATTCAGGTATTTTTTTAAATGACGGTAGGCTTTTATCTAATCTTGAGAATGATTTTTGGGATTATGATAATATATTTGAATTGTTAGATCAATTTGAATTTAAGCATAATGATATATCGTTTGCTAAAGATATAAATTCAAAAAAATATGGTACTTATGAACTTAGGTATAATAATAAAGATTATTATTTACATTTTAAAAAAACAATAATTGATGGTGTTATATTAATTGGACTTATTCCACGGCAAGCAATGCATTTGACAGTGAGTAAAATTCAAACGGATACAATTATTATGTTAAGTGGTTTTGGAGGAATTATTTTGAGTTGTATTTCTTTGAATGTTTTTCTATATTATAAGAAAAAATTAAAAACAAGGAACTGACTACGCAAAATATTTTGTTTCAAACATTATCAGAAAATATGGATGATATATTTGTACTATTAGATAAAAAACTAAAGCCTGTATATGTAAGCCCTAATTCACTAAGGTTAATTGGAGTTTCACCAATTGAAATAAAAGCCGATATTAATAAAATGTTTGAATGTGATGCTTCTAATGTTAATCCCTTAATAAATAATGCCAAAAATCTTAAAATTGGCCAAAGTATTGAAGTTGAAAGAAGACTTAGAAATAATGCTACGGGAGAGACTTATTGGTGTTTAGATAAACTATATCATTTAAGAGAAAAGAATGATGATATTTATATTTGTATATTATCTGATAGAACGAAGGAAAAGAAAAACTATGAGCAAATTGAAACTGCCCTTGACGTGGCTAAGCAGGCTAATTATGCTAAGACATCTTTTTTAGCAAATATGTCTCATGACTTAAGGACTCCAATGAATGCTATTTTAGGATTTTCTAACCTTTTACTTGAATGTGACGATGAGACTAAAGCAAAAGAATATGCTTCTAAAATTAATTCCTCTAGTAAAATTCTAATGGACATAATAAATGATATATTGGATTTGTCTAAAATTGAAGCTGGTAAACAAACTATTAATATTTCAAATATTAAAATTGATGATGTTTTGAAAAAAATTGAAATGGTTATTAAGCCTCTAGCTAATAAGAAAAATATTACATTTAATATATATAAGAAAAACATAATACATAATGATATTGAAACAGATAGATTAAAGCTTGTTCAGGTTTTTACTAATGTTATATCAAACTCAGTTAAATATACAAATGATGGGGGACTCGTGACCTTTTTAATTAAAGAACTTCCAAGTGAATCAACAAGAGTAGGTAAATATGAATTTATTATTGAAGATAATGGCATTGGCATGAGTAAGGATTTTTTAAATGATATTTTTTTACCATTTGCTAGAGAAAAAGATAAAGTAAAGGATATTCAAGGAACTGGGTTAGGTATGCCAATTGCTAAAAATATTATTGATCTTCTTGGGGGAACAATAGATGTCGAAAGTGAAGAAAATAAGGGGACAAAATTTACAATTAGATTTGATTTTGGAATTGTTAATGATTCGGTTAAAGTAGTGACTCAAGATACATCTATGGACAATGATTTAGATTTAGGCGGAAAAAGAGTATTAGTTGTAGAGGATAATGAAATAAATGTAATTCTTATAACGGAAATTCTTAAAAAAATTAATATAATTGTAGATGTTGCATGTAATGGAGAAGAGGGGGTTAATAAAGTAAGATTAAATCATAATTATGATTGTATTCTTATGGATGTGGTAATGCCAGTAATGAATGGATATGAAGCCACAAGAAAAATAAGAAATCTAAATTCAGATTATGCTAAGAATGTTCCGATAATTGCAATGACTGCAAATGCTTTTTTAACCGATGTTGATGATGCGATAAAGTCAGGTATGAATCAACATATATCAAAGCCAATTGATTTTAAAAAATTGTTTTCTTTGCTTAAAAAAGTAATTAAATAGCATTGTAATCAAAAAAATATATCACGAATGATAAAATTATATTAAAATAAAAAGAAAAAAGTTAGAATTTTATTCAAAAAATGTTAATAATTTTTAATAATTATATTGCATCATTAAAATAAAAGTTGTATAATGTAGGAAATTCAAAAGAATATTCGAAATAATAAACAATATTTTTAGGAATTGAGTTAAGTATATTTTATGAGGTGAGTTTGATTATGAAGAAAAAATTATTAGTATTAAGTGTGTTAGCTTTAAGTGGAATATCAGCTGCAACTTTAGCATCTTGTGATAAGTTTGTTGGAGGCTCAACGACAACATCAACTCCTAGTGAGTCTGTTCCTCGTACAGTAACAGGAATTAGTGTGACAGGACAAAATACTGTGTATGGTATTGGCGATTCTATTGCTCCAGGTGCAAGTGCAAGAGTTGCTATTAATTATTCAGATGGTACATCTTCAGATTCTACATCAACTGCTAAATTTGATTTTAGTGCTGTAGATGCGTCTAAGGCAGGTAAGTATACTGTTAAGGTTACATGTCAAGGTAAGGAAACTTCTTATGAGGTTGAGGTTAAAGAATATGTATTTACTGGTATTGAAGCAGATACATCTAAGGCTGATTTAAATTATCATTTGTATACAGTATATAATTTTGATGATGTTGTAATTAGTGCTTTATATAAGCACCCAGTTACAAATGAGGTTACTAAAAAGGTTTTAAATAATGCGGATGTTGCATTTAAGGTAACTGATAGTAATAACACTGAAATTGGTACTCAATTCCCAGCTATTGGCGATTATAATGTTGAGGCTTCATATAATGATGCTAAGTGCAATTTTGCAGTAAAATGTGTGCCAGTAGATGCTAAAACAATTGCAGAAGCAATGGAAGTAGCAAGCAAGACTGAGTCTTCAATTTCATCAGGAAGTGCAGTTTATACATCTACATATGGCATTGGTTCCGAAAGTGGAGATTCATATGAAACTCATACTGATTCATATGACTATGTATATGGTAACAGCTTTGTAAAAGTTAAAAAGGAAAATTCATATAATGGTGAAAAGCGAAATCTATATTATTCATTAAAGTCAAATGGTGAGCCATTTGTTGTGGCAGTAGATTTGGATGAAAACGGTAATGAAACAGGAACTCCTTATATTCCTACTGATTTGGAATTTAATCCAAAGGCTATTGATGCACAATATTTACCATTAAATATATTTAAAGATGGAACTAAATATAACGGAGTATATAATACTATTAATGCATTATATAAAGAATTAGAAGGAGTTGTTGGTGATCCATATCAAGAATTGGGCGAATGCTCTCATCTTGATAATGCAACAGGATTCAAATTTGGATATAATAGATTAAGATCGGCTTATAATAGATGGTATTATGAAAGGGTTACAGTTGAATTTACTTTAACTGAGGCGGGAGCAATTAATAAAGCTTATATTAATATTGATAAATATATTAGTGAAGAAAATCCGGCTTATGGTGAGACAGATTATGAAGCTGGAACAGCATTACCTTCTGACCTACCTATTGAAATAAAAGAAAAGCAAGATGAAGCAGGCTTGACAAAGAAGTACTTTGTATTTAAAGATGGTGCAGACACTACTCCTTCTGATTCAAGCAATTGGAAATTTAATCAGGAGTCTGGCGTTAAGGCTTCAGATGATGAAAATCCATATCTAGCAAGTAAGATTACTGTTTCTGATTTTAAGATTTTTGATGCAAATAATAAAGAGCTTAACGATGGTGAAAGAATTTCCTTAGACCTAGATAATGGTAATAGTGTTAAGGACGAAGGAAATCATAGATTTGAATTAACATTCTCTATTGGTAATGTCTTACCTGAAACTGCAAATATTGATCTAGATGCAATAGATGTTGAAGTATCTGGTGTTGGTAAAGATGGACATATTGTAGGAGACTTTGATCCTGCATATGCAACTGTAAGTAATTATGATGGAAGTATTACTTTACGTTTTAATAGACCAGGTGATTATGATGTTACATTTAAAACATCTAGTGTAACAAAGACGATACATTATAGTGTTGATTATGAAGCCCCACTTACTATCGAGGGTACAGTTCATAATGGCGAAAAGGCTTCTTCATTTAGTCCTGAAAGCTCTTTTGCAATGTATAAGTCAAATAAGATTTATATTGGTGCAAATATTGGTGACAATAATGGTGGAAACGGAGATGCATTCGAACCTGGATTTACTGCTGTAGTTGATAAGACAACTGCAAAGCTTGAAAAGACTACTTTAAATGTAAATGGTAAGGATGTTGAGTGCTATGCATTTACAGCAACAGAAGCAGGCGACTATGTTATTACCATAACAGGTGCAAAACCAGATTCTGATAGAGCTGCAGCAACTTCGACATTGAAAATTAATGTTGCTGATAACCCAAGCTTAGCTAGTATTTTAGCTAAGTATGATAATAAGTATGAAGCAGTAGTTTCTGAAGACGAAATTTATTCTTTAGAATTTACTGATAATAAATTTACTGTTTATAATAAATATGACCATACAAAGTATGCAGAGTATGATTATACTTATGATGCAGAAACAAGAACATTTGTTTGTATTCCAGGAGGAAATGCTTCAGGTATTGATAAGAATTTTGAACTTACAATGAGTAATTACTACGTATTATCCTTAGTTGATGTTGATACAAAAGCAAGCTATATTCTTTCTAAACCTACAAGTGATATTACAGATGATGATTTAGCTTTATTAAAGGGTAAATATACAGGAGCATTGGCGACATTTGGTTATTCTTGGACATTTGCATTTGTACCTGGCGAAGAAAAAGGTACAGGTTCACTTGTTGTAACTGAAAACGATGGATGGAATGATGTTGATTATACATATACTTACGAGTTTGATGCCAAAGCTAGAAAGCTTGTACCTACATATACTGGTACTAGTAAAAATCATCCGTTAAAATCTGGCGTTGTGTCAATAAATAATGATTCACAACTTGTATTTACATATGCTAATGCTAATATTGTTCTTGAAAAGAAGAGTGTTAATTTAAGAGAATTACTTGATGCTAAATATACAGTTAAGGCTAATAATGCTGATTATACTTTTGAATTTACATTTAACGATGATGGTGTTTCTGGAACATGTAAGGTTACAAGAAAGACAAGCTCTTCAAGAGATGGTGTTTATTTATGGACATTTGATGATAGTACAAATGTAATTACTTTAACTAAGACAAGTGGAAAAAATTGCTATATAACTGGATTTGAGATAGAAAATGGTGATTTATACTATTTGTATAGTCCTACATCAATAAAAGAAAAATGTTCTAAAGAAAGCAGTGCTGTAAGTATGACTATTCCAAAAGAAATACAGGGAACATGGTATGGCGTTGATTCAGTTGATAACTCACTTATAACAGTTGAACTAAGTGCAACTAGTGTTAAGGTAACAAGTGCAACGGTAACTCAAACATTTGATGTTCAAACTGTTAAGGATGGCACTATAACTGCTGGCATGGTAACATTAGTTCTTGGTAATAATTCAATATCATACAATTATAGTAATGGATTTGTAACTTGTACATTATCAAAAGAAAATCCTTTATTAGGTGTTTCAACTGAACTTCAAGGAACTTATGTTGGATTCAATCCAGATTCATCTGAAAATGTTACTATTGAAGTTGGTGAAAAAACTGTTAAATATGATGGTTTTACTTATACAATTAGTAGTGTTGAAAATGGAACCTATAAGTTTGTAGATAAAACTGCTCCTAATTTCTTTGTTTTGCTTGTAGTTGGTGCAGATCAGAAAATAACATTTACAACAGATTCAAATGCAACATTCGAAATTCATCTTAAAGGTTCATCTACAGTTGTAGAAATAAGTGATGAATATATTGGTTCATGGGTTAGTGCTGATGGTGATACGTTAGTTATTACTTCTGATGGCGTTGAATATAATGGCGAAGCAATAGAGGTAGTTAGTGCATCTGCAGATGCTGGTATCGAAGTTGATAATTTTGGTACAAGCGGTGTTATTTTCTTTGATGAAAATGGTGCTCTTAACTTTAGAAATGGTTCTCTTTATACTGTATTTACAAAAAACAATGGATCAACAAGCGATTCGTTGATTGACCAATATGTAGGTGTTTATGATGGTTCATATGATTCAGTATTGACGATATATAAAGATAGAATTACATGTGAAAGTGGTAGCGATGTATATGAGTATACAATTACAAATGTAACAGAAACGTCTATTGTTACAACAACTATCGTATTTGGTGTAGAGAGTGAATTTACATTTGTGATTAATGCTGATAAAACAATCATAGGAGAAAATGATGAAGAGTTTACAAAACGCAATTCATCTAACACACCAACTGTAGAGATTGATGAATCACTTCAAGGTACATGGAAAGATGAAACTAATAACATTACATTAGTTATTAGTGCATCAGGTGTAAATTGGAATGATATTGAATGTACAGGTGTAGCTTATAGTGAAGGAGATTTATCATTCAATTACGATGATGTTGAGTATATTGGTGGTATTAATACGACTACTAATAAGCTTGAAATCAGAAAAGGAACTACTGAATGGTATACTTTTTCAAAGCAAACACCAAGTGAAAGCAATGGTGAAGTTGATTTATCATCATATGCTGGATGGTATGTAAATGGTAATGATCAAATTGCTGTTATTTCTAGTGGAATTCTAATTGGAAAAGATACCTATGTGATTGATAGCAAATCTTTAGTAGATGGTGTTCTAACAATTGAAGCATCTTTAAATTCTACAAGTATCTCTATTACAATTACAGGTAATTCATTAGTATATAATGAAGTTACTTATACAAAACAAGTTGACTAAGAAAATTAGATAAATAAGGTAAAAGATCGATAATTATATCGGTCTTTTATCATGTAAATTGTAAGTATCAAGTTTCTTTAGTTGAAAAATATAATAGTATAAGAAAAATGCGAATATATTTCGAATAATATTCGAAAATATTGTCGAAAATTATTGATTTTATATGTATAATGTAATAGAATAATAACATAATGTTTAAAATTTCAATTATTTTGTTATTCTAAACAAGATGAGGAGGAAAATGTATGAATGAGGGATTTATAAGTTTTAAAAAGAAAATCTTAAAGGAACATTTAACTAAATGCTTAATACTATCTATTTCTCTTGGTCTTATAGTCTTTGGTGGATTATTTCTTTTGTGGAAATTACAAGCTATTTCTCTTCCAATTTGGATGGTAATAATTATTCCCGTAGCTTGCTTTATTATTAGCTTTTGTGGACCATACTTTTTATTAAAGCCATGTGACAAGAGAATTGCAAAGCGTTTAGACCATGAGCTTAAGCTTAATGAAAAAGTTCAAACTATGGTGGATTATAAAGATAGTGATGAATTTATCGCATGTCTTCAAAGAGAGGATACAGAAAATAAATTAAAAGCCATTTCTTTAAAAGCCTTAAAATTTAATTTACCAATCGCTTTAATTGTACTTGGTATAATCGGTGTTGCATCTACAACTACGGCTGTTTCAATCCCTATGAAACACGAGCAAAGTCCTGTTGAGCCTGAAAAGCCATTTACTCTAACTGAGCTTCAAATTAAAAGAATTGAAGAGATTATTGCAAAGGTTAAGGAATCTAATATTAATTCTGAGCTAACTTCAAGCTATGAGAATGAATTGAATGCATTAATAGAAAAGCTTAAAGTAATAACTAAGCAAGACACAGTAAATGAAGAAGTGCTAAAAACGATTGAAAAAATAACTAAGGAAATGAACGATACTAATAAGAACAAAGCTATTGGTAAAGCTTTAAATAGTATTGAGAGCACATTTTATGATGATAATGGTAAATTTAAGCCTGTTTCTTCAAGAAAAAATGCTTTTGTTGGTAAGTGGATGACAAAGGATGAACAGAAAAAAACAATAACAATTACAAAAACATTAGTAAATGCCAATGGAAAATCATATGCCTTTGAAAAGGAATTAGCTTCAGGTAATTATAAGCCAGGTGATACTATTACGGGATTTATTCCAGGTAGTAAGACTGAAAGCTGTGAAATCATTATGGGAAATGACTATATCACATACAATAAAGAAAATTATTATTTGTATGAAGGATATACAAAAATTAGAGATTTAGGTCGAGCAATTTATAATTTTGAAGGTAATTTAAACAATTATTTTCAAGGAATTAAAAATGATTATTCTGAGCTTTCAAGCGGATTATATGGTTGGCAATATACATATGCTAAAACAGTTGCTGATTCAACTGCGATAAAGACGGCAATTGAATCAACAAATCTAGTAGAAAATGATTATTATAAAGCTTTTATTGAGTATAGTGATACCATTAATAAAGTACAAAATACATCAGTATCAAAGGTTTTAGATTTAATTAATGCAGCAGTAGATACTCTTGAGAAAAATATTACAAATTTAGTTAATCTAGAAATGAAAAATCGAGATACAGTTTATTATATTGAGGATGAATTAAGAGATATATTTGGTTTAGATCCTGCAAGTAGAATTGATGACAAGCTTGAAGAAGATAAAGATATTTCAAGTGATGACGATTCAAATAAATCAACAGCTGATAAAGTTAGTGGTGGTGGATATGGTGAAGGTGAGACAAAGTATGCTCACGATGATTATTTCTTCCATTATGACCCTTCAACAGGTGAGTCTACATTCTATGCATATGGAAAATTCTATACAACATATCAAGGCTATTTTGAAGCCTTATCAAATGAGGGTGTTTTAACTGATGAAATGCGTGAATTTATTGAAAGCTATTTTAACAAGTTAAATACTGGCCTTGATAGCGAAAAAAATAAAAATTAGGAGAATAATATGGAAAACATTGAAAAAGTAAAAAAGTTTAGTGAAACAATTAAAACAATTAAAGCTGAGATTCATAAGGACGTAGTAGGACAAGAAGACATTGTTGACAATGTTATTATTGCGATTATTTCTGGTGGTAATGTACTTCTTGAAGGTGTACCAGGTGTTGGTAAAACAAGATTAGTACGTACTTTAGGAAAAACATTGTCATTACCATTCTCAAGAATTCAATTTACACCAGATTTAATGCCATCTGATGTTACTGGTACTAATATTATTCAAAAGGATGAAACTGGTAAAATGAAGATGGTTTTTCAAAAGGGACCTATTTTTGCCAATTTAGTACTTGCTGATGAAATTAACCGTGCAACTCCAAAAACACAATCAGCCATGCTTGAGGTAATGCAAGAGCACAAGGTTACTATTGCAAATCAAACATACAAGATGGCAGAGCCATTCTTTGTCCTTGCAACACAAAATCCAATTGAACAAGATGGTACATATCCTCTTCCAGAGGCTCAAATGGACCGCTTTATGTTTAAATTAGTTATGAATTTCCCGACAATTGAGGAATTAAAAGATATTGTAAATATGACACAAATTACTCTTGAAGAAACTGCAAATGCAGTTGTTGATGGACCAACAATTCTTGAAATGCGTGAGCTTTCAAAGACTGTTCCTGTTATTGATGATGTACTTAATTTTGCAATGACTTTAGTTTCAATTTCTCACTCAGAACTTCCAAATACATCTGAAACTGCAAGAAAGTATATTAAATATGGAGTTTCTCCTCGTGCTGGACAAGCTTTAATTACAGCTGCTAAGGTTCGTGCATTAATAAATGGTAACTTTAATGTATCTATTGAAGATATTGAAACATTAGCTTATCCTGTATTAAGACACAGAATTAAGATTAATTATACTGCAATCAATGAACATTTATCAGTTGATGATGTTATTGGTTTATTAATCAGTGAAACTAAAAGGTACTGCAAATAATTATGGCAAAGTATGCAATTAATGAAGATTTTTTGCAACAACTTGAAACATTAGAATTAATTTTAAAAAATAATGTAGCCGGAGTATTTGGTGGTAATCATCAAAGTAAAAGCTTCGGCTCATCTTGTGAATTCGCCGATTATAGAGATTATATTCCAGGCGATGATATTACTAAAATTGATTGGAATGCATATGCTCGTTTTGAACATTTATATCTAAAGCAGTATTTAGATGAAAGACGACTTCATACTAAAATATATTTAGATGCTAGCCGTTCAATGGATTATAACAAGAGTAACAAGGCGGTAAAAGCATTACAGGTTGCTGCAGCTTTTGCCTATCTATCAGTTGTTATGATGGATAAGGTTTCGATTTATTATATTAAAGATGATTATGTATATGACCTTGCATTAAATATTGCAAATAAAGACCAATTTTTTAATAACATTCAGAAGCTTAATGAAATTGATTTTGATGGTGATTTCAATTTTAGTGAAGCAGTCTTACCAACTAATGTTGGCTATGGAGATGGTATTTCAATTGTAGTTTCTGATTTTTTGACGGAAAATGATTTTGAGCGTGGTATTGATTATCTAATTAGTAAAAAACGTGATGTATTATGCTGTCAGGTTCTTGCAAGTGATGAAATGCGACCAATGTTTAATGGAAAGATACATTTATTTGATTCTGAAAATGCGCTTAATGATTATAGGAAAAACATTAATAAGGATGTACTTAATGCTTATAGAGCTGCTTTAAGTTATATTATTGACTCTATGACTGATTTTTGTGCATCTCGTGGTGCAACATATCTTCTTTGTGAAGAGAAGAAATCTATTAATGATATTTTCTTAAATGAGTTAATTGAGAAGGGGGTACTTAAATAATGAGTTTTCTTTATCCTCTTGGATTATTAGGTTTAATTGGAATCCCTATTCTAATTATCATTTATATTATTAAAAATAAATATACTGAGCAAACAATTGCTAGTACATATATTTGGAAACTTAGTGAACGCTTTTTAAAAAGAAAAAAGCCTATTTCTAAGCTAAGGGGCTTAATTAGTCTTATTTTACAATGCTTAATTGTTCTTTTTCTTTCCTTTTTAATTTCAAGTCCATCATTAATAATTAAGGGTGGAGCAAGTGATTATTGCTTTATCGTCGATGGTAGTGCTTCAATGAATAAGAAAGAAAACGGAAATACAAGATTTAATCTTGCTAAGGACGAGGTTGAAAAGCTAATTAGCGAATCTAAAAATGGTAGTTCATATACAATTATTTTTATTGGAAATGATACGCAAATTCTTTGTGAAGGTCTTGAAAATAAGAAGAAGGCTATTGAAATTTTATCGGAGCTTAAGGCTACAAATATTGCCAGTGATACAGTAGATGCTATTTCATATGCTCAAGCATATTTTAATGATAATGCTTCAATTAAGACGTATTTAATTAGTGATAAAGCCTATACAACAAAAAATGTTGAGCTTGTTAATGTTGCAAGCACTGATGTTAATTATTCAATATTAAATTGTAATTATAAGCTTCATGCTGCAACTTATAATGAAGATGGTACAGTCAATACACCTGCAAAGCTTCAAATTACAGGTGAAGTTATGGCCTATAACGATAATACGGATTTAAATCTTGAGCTTAAGGTAAATGACTCTGCTGCAGCTACGCAAAGTGTTAGAGCTTTTGATAATAATGCTAGTAGCTTTACTTTTGAAGTTGAAAGAGAATCTTTCAATAGCTTAGAAGTATCTATTTTAAATGAAGATAATCTTGATTTAGATAATCATTATATTGTGTATGATTTAGTATCTGAACATAATTATAAAGCATTAATTGTCAGTGAAAATCCCTTCTATATTGCAGCTACATTAGAGGCATATGGTAAGATTGATACAATTGATGTAAAAAATTATGAAGAGTATGAGCTTGATACTCCTACAGGTTATGGGCTTTACATTTTTGATTCTAATTGTACCCCTGATGTTTTGCCAACTGATGGTACAATTTGGATGTTTAACCCAACAAAGAGTATTTCTGGATCTGGGTTTGCTGTTTTAAATGCAAATAAAGAGATTTCATCTGCTACTTTAGAGCGTTCTAATGTATATGGTGAGGAAAAGAACCTAGTTGAAGGTTATATTGATTCTGAAAACTATAAGCTTGTTGTTAAGCGTTATACAGAATATTCAATAAGTCGTAATTTTCAGACTTTATTTACATGTGATGGAAAACCTGCTATTTTTACAGGTACTACAACTGGCAAGTCTAAGAATCGCGAAATAGTATTCAGCTTTGATCTTCATTATTCTAATTTAGCGATGAGTGTAAATGCTTTAAGATTATTTAGTAATATGCTAGATTTCTCATTCCCTACTGTTATCAGTTCATCTAACATTATTTCTGGTGATGAGTTAAGCTATAGTGTTTTACCACAAACAAAAAATATGCGTCTTATTGCTCCATCTGGTACGTCATCATATTTAGATTGTAGTGGAAGTGCAGGAACAGTTAAGATTACTGAAGTAGGAACCTATGAGCTTGTGGTTTCTTTAGAAAATGGAACGGAGAAGAAGTTTAGTATCTATTCGAATTATCCTGAAGATGAGAACAAAAATGATGTTACAGTAGCCTCTATTGAAGGTGTTTCGGAAAATAATAATAGAAATGGTTCATTTAGTTTAATGATAATTCTATATATTTGTGTTGCGCTATTTTTTGTAGCAGATTGGATGGTGTATTGTTATGAACAGCATCAGCTTTACTAATCCTTATTTATTATTTGTTGGTATTGCCTTACTAGCTGTTGTGCTTGTTCCTTTCTTTCTATCAATTAAGAAAATAGGATTTAATTTTCATAATATTACATCACTTGTAATACATGGTGTACTAGCAGTTTTAGTTACACTTGCTCTCGCAGGAATGACTTTAACTTTAGTGATGACAGAAACAGATGTATATGTTCTTGCTGACTGTTCATATTCCTCAATTAAAAATTTGGACACAGTTGATACATATATAAAGGATTTAAATAAAAATTTACCCGATAATTCTAAATTAGGTATTATTTGTTATGGTAAGGATTATGAGGTCCTAACTAATTTGGGTGAAAAAATTAAAAGTGTATCAGAAAATAATATTGATGATACCCAAACTAATATTAGACCTGCTCTTGAATATACAACAACATTGTTTAATGATGATGCGATTAAAAGAATCGTTATTATCTCAGATGGTGGTGAAACCAATCAAAAGAGTATTTCAGGTCTTATAAGTGATTATGAGGAAAGAAATATTCATATTGATGCAATTTTCCTTGATAATAATTTAAAGGAAGACGCCGACGAATTCCAAATTTCTGATGTATCATATAATCCTAAAACTTATATTGGTAAGGATGAAAATGTAACTATTACTGTTGACTCTAATAAGAAGGTAATGACGGCAAACTTAAATTTATATCATAATAATGAAGTTGTAAGTAATCAAACAGTAAGACTTGAAAAAGGATCTAATCAATTTAAAATTAATCTTGATACAAGTGTGGCTGGTACCCAGTCCTTCCGGGCTGAAATATCAGAATATACTGATGATGAACACCGTGATAAAACGGATACAAATCCATACAATAATGTTTATTATTTTGATCAAGATGTAACTGATGAAATAAGCATTTTATACCTTTCAAATTCGACAGATAATGGCAGTGCTGAATATAATACATTTAAGGCTATTTATGGTGATGAATCTAAATATAAGGTTACAAAGTTTATTAATGATGATACAAATATTCCTGTAACGCTTACGGATTTAGCTAAATATGATGAAATTGTATTAAACAATTTTAATGTTAATAGTGAAAATTTTAAACAAAATTCAGATATGTTTGTTAATAATTTAAGTACTATTGTATCCGAATATGGAAAAAGTGTTGTTACAATTGGTAATACTTATGTTCAAGGTTCAACCGGAGATGATGCTTATAAAACTTTAAGCACAATGCTTCCTGTAAATTTTGATAAGGATGCCAATCAAAATCGTTCATATATTATATTACTTGATATTTCTAAGAGTATGTTCCAAGCTGGACATATTTTAGCGGCAAAACAAGTTGCATATAATTTGCTAGACCTATTAACTGAAAAAGATCAATTTACAGTTATTCCTTTTTATGGGGATAATATGGAGCTTTTTTCAGGTAAGGCTACAAAGAAAAACATTGATTACGTTAAGGAAGAGATTAAAAATCTTACAGGTAGACAAGCAACAAATATAAGTGCAGCCTTAAATGTTGCATATAATAAATTGGTCAATGCTAACTATAAGACTAAACAAGTAATGCTTATATCAGATGGACGTTCTTTTAGTCAAGATGAAACAAGTATTAAAGAAGCAATAAGTAAAATGAAATGGGCTAACATTAATGTTGATTGGGTATGTGTAAATGAAGAGTATCATGATGCAGAAATCCCTGGATTTAGTACATTAAAGAGCTCAATTGAAAGTAACGAAAATAATATTATAGGAAAATTTACAAGAATTACGAGAGAAGAAGATGCATCTAGTGCCGTATTTTCAGAAATTGCAGATAAGGTAACTAATATTCATCGAGATGAAGGTAATTATGCGGTAAATGTTGCCATTAAAGATCATGAAGTATTGACTAACGTTTCAGGTATATCTAAAAAAATAAAGGATTTTTATGCTGGAGTAGAAAAAACATCAGCGAATACAATTCTTGAAACAGTTGATAAGAAAGTTAATTATCCATTATATGCCACATGGAATTTTGGTGATGGTAAAGTGACATCTTTAGCAACTAGCTTAAATAACGTTCTAAGTGGTGAAGGGTCTAATGAAAATATTTTCCTATCAAATATTGTTACATCTTCGACACCTAATAATCAAAATTATTCATCATATAAAGTGACATGTGAAAAAAATGGTGATCAAATGCGAATTACAGTTATTCCACAAACTGTTAATCCAAATGCAAATGTTGTGTTAAGTGTAATTGATCCTTCTGGTAATACTACAGAATATAAGATGAATATTAGTTCTAATAATTATTATTATGATTATAATATTAATTTAATAGGTTCATATAAACTTGTTGCTAAATATAATGATGTAGAAATAATTGAAAGATTTAATTTTTCATATTATTCAGAATATGATTCCTTTACTTCATATGATTCAGCTTATTTATATAACTTGATTACTAGTGATGGACAGGTTTCTGAGGATGGTAAACTGATTGTATCAAATGATAATCTACCTATTACAACGTACACATATGAATTTACACCATTATTTATGATTATATCATGTGCATTATTTGTATGTGATATTGCTATTAGAAAACTAAGATGGCAAGATATTAAAGATATTTTTACAAGAAAGAAGAAGGTGAACTAATATGAAAAGAAGAATTGGAAATCTTTTACTTATTGGATCCCTATCTTTACTTGCAAGCTGTGGGGAAATTAATGGGGGAACATCAATTGCTAAGCCAAGTGTTGCTCCTTCAACTTCAACAACGCCAAAACCTAATGAGAATTTAACTTTTTCTGCAACTCTTAATCTTAATGGGAACCCATTTTATTTAACAGATCCGGAAATAGAAGCAATTTGGCAAAATAACACAACTACGGTACAAGCTCCTTTTAATGATGATTCAGTTGCTACAACTCAAGGATTAGATGGGGAGTATTATGTGCATTTAACTAAAAGTCCTAAAAATTATACATATGATCCAAATTCGACAATTGTTACAACGAATAATCCTAATTGTAGCATTGAATTAATGCGTTTAGCTAAACCATCTGGTGGTTCGGGTAAAGATTTATTTGACAAAATTTATAATATTTCGGACATAAAACCAAATGCGGTTGGAAAAAGTTATGCATTTGAGGCTACAATAAATAGTGCAAATGATGTTGTATATTATCAATTTGTTCCTAAGGTTGCTGGGTCTTACACGATAGAATCAATGGTTGATATGTTTGATAATAAAGTCAATCCGAAAGTATTAACGTTTTATACAGGCTCTTCGACTACTGCTCAGTTTGATCAAGAAGTAAATAGTGGTGGTGCTTATTTAGATGGTGGTTATACTAGAAATTTTAAATTTCAAGTTGATTTTACGGACAGAGCATTAGGTGGCGTTGCAAAATTTGGTATCAAAGCCGAAATAAATGATAGTATATCATATCCCGTAACTGTTCCATTTAAGATTACTTATCAAGGTGAATATAATGTTTCAATGGTTAATAATAAAGTAATGTATGCCGAAGAAATGTATTATAAGCGTGATAATGATGGAAATTATATAGTTGATGAAAATGGAAATTATGTACTTAATTATGTAAAAATGGCTCCTGGTGAGGAAAGCTATGATTATGATTTTGGTGCAGGAGGTAGTCATAATTCAACCTTCTATAATCAATTAATAGATCCAAGCTATGTATATGATGGTGTTCATAATAAATATTTAAGGAGAAGATTTAAGCTTGTTAATGGTGAGTATATTTCAGCGCCGGATGGTGATTATATATTAAAAAGTACAATTGCAAGCGTCGAGCGAAAATCATCTTATCATAATTTTATTTCATATTCAGCATTCCAAAATGGCTCTTCACTCATTTTAAATCAAAAAAATTTGGTATATAATGCGGAAGATGGATATTATCATTATATAAAAAATGGCGAAGATAACATAGTGTGTGCTAATTTAACGAATGTCATAGACATTTTAGGGGTAAGTATTGTCGGTGTTGAAGACGATGGAAAGCTATGGATCACTAAAATGGGAACTAATCAGTATGATGAAAACGGATTAAGAATTATTGAAAATTATAAATATTTCTTAGACGCTGAATATATTGGTTGTGTCAATAGTGATGGTATGATTTATGTTACAAAAGAATTAGTGACATTCTTACAAAAATTATGTAATTCAACTAGTTATTTCTTCGATGGATATGGCTGGCTAGAAACAGAGGGAAATATTTATGCAGCTGATGGTAGTGAATGGATGTTTGCCTGTGGTTTCTATTCCAATCAATAATTAAAATAATATTCTAAAAATGCAATATATTGAAAAAATATATTGCATTTTCTTGAAAATAAAGATATAATTCTTTCGTAATAGTTTAAAGAATGAATATAATTAGACTAATTTTATAAATTATTAAATTTTTAGGAGGAAATAAAATGAAGAAAATCGTTAAGATTTTGTCAGCATTATCACTTGTAAGTATCAGCATTGCTAGTTTATCTTCTTGTGGTAAGACTGGAAGTAGTACGACTACTAATGGCTCTGAAGCTACTGGAACTAGTGGAACAACTACTACTGGAACAACTACCAGTGGAGCAACTACTACTGTTCCAAATGATTATGTTACATATAAGGTTAAAACTCAATCAATCAGTGGAAAGCCAATCTCAAATGCTTACGTTACATTAAAAGGAAGAAATGGTGAGTATTCTGATTTCTCTGATTCAAATGGACAGGCCTCAATAAAAGCTCCTGTTGGAACGTATGAAGTTAAATGTGAAGATATGGAAAGTGAAGGATATGTAGTTGATTCATCATCTGTTGGAATCCAAATTAATGATTCAGGCGAAGAAACAATTGTTAAATTCCAACCACAATTAATTCAAGAGCAAATGCCTGAAAATATAAAATACGCAGAAAATGATCAGGCATATGATTATACATTTGAAGGTTATGATTTTGGTAGTAAGACTAATTTTGGTGAAAAAGTAAAATGGTCATTGTCAGATTTACTTGAGGATAATGAACTTGTCATTTTAAATTTCTGGTATACAACCTGCTCGTGGTGTGTGCGTGAATTCCCATATTTAATTGATACATATTCACAATACCAAGATAAGGTTAAGGTTATCGGTATTAACCCAGGTGAACGTTATAATGATACAGTAGATACTGTTAAAACATTTGCTAGTGAACATAAGCTTAATATTATGTCAACAGTTGGTGATACAACTTTAATTGCTCCAGTTGGTCTTAAGGGGTACCCAACATCAGTATTTATTGATCGTTATGGTACCATAACAATGATAGAAGATGGAGCAATTACAACTAAGGATAAATGGGACGGCCTATTTTCAAAATATACTGGCGACAATTATGTTCCTACATATGAAGCATCAGGTTCTGAAGTTACCCCTGATGTTGACTTCCCAGGATCAGCAGTATTAGAAAAAGCAGCTTTAGCTGAAAATGTATCTGCTACGTTTAAAGAAGAAGACCGTGAAAATTATAAGAATATTTGGCCTTGGGTTGCTACTGAAGATGGTACAGCAATCAAGCCTTCAAGTAAAGGTATTAATGATTCTTATTCAATAGCATGGATGGATATTACGGTTCCTGCTAATAATGTGCTTGCTATTGATTATAAGGCATCTTGTGAAGATGGCGATAGGTTAGGTATATTCCTTGATGGTAAGCGCTTATGTCAAATGTCTGGTAATGATAAGTCATTTAAGACACAGTATTTATATGTTGCAGGTAATACTGATGAAAAGATTTCGATTGAATTTTTCTTCCATAAGGATTCAAAGACAGCAATGTTTGATGATACTGTGTATATAAATAATGTTCGATTCTTAGAACAATCAGAGTTGACAAGCAAGTTCCAAGTTATTCGTCAAGCTGCATCTGGTGAAATTAATCCATTTACTTTAAAATGGTCAAACTATATAACTCCAGTATTTAATGAAAGTGATGGCTACTACCATGTAGGTAGTGAAGATGGACCTCTTCTACTTGCAGCATTAAGTGATAAAAATACTCATTTTTCTAATAAAGAAATTATTACTTTGTTAGCTGAAAATCCTAAGTTATTTGTTGATAATACTGATCCTAAAAATCCAATTGATTATGGTAAAATTATTAGTCAATATGCAAATTATGGTGATAATTCTTCAATTACAATGCTTGATTTACCAACTAAGGGTTTAACTTCAATTACTAAAGAACTTGCAGCTGCATTAAAGTTCGTTGCTAGAGAATTCGGTGATGAAAAATTAAAGGATTTTGATTTACAATGGCTTGAAATGTGTGTTTATATCAATGAATATAATACTCCAAAAGGTGAAGAAATCGGCGACCCTATTAAAGGACTTGCAACATTTAACGCCCTAGAAGCTCAAATTACAAATCCTGAGGATAGTCTAGAGGATCACTATAACTATATTAAATTTGATTTCCCTTTAGTTCCACGTGGATATTTATTCAAGTTTACTCCTGAAAAATCTGGTATATATCATCTTTATGGTATAAGTGGACAATCTACTGAATGCTTCTTCTATGGAACTGGCTCTGAAAGACAAGAAGATTCAAGAGCGTATGTATCTCGTGATAACTTCATAAGATATGACAATAATGTGAAATATGCGGAAGATTTTGATCAATATATGTATTATGAAGCTGGACAAACATATTACGTTGCACCTGTATTCTTTGATGTTGATGATACTGAGCATTTATTAAGATTCCGTATTGATTACTATGGTACATATAAGGAATATTTAGCTCAAGCATCAAATGGAACATTCACATATAATGAAAATGCTGATGGTTCAATTGGTAATATAATTTCAATTTCTAATATTAAAGTAGCTCTTGGTAATGATGGTTTCTATCATCCAACTGATAATAATGGTAATGTTATTAATGATGAGTATATTTATGCTGATTTCAAATATACTACAGGCGTATTCTCTTCAAATTCACTAGAACAAATCATTGAAAAAGGTGGATTTAATTTTAGTAAGGATGAAAATGGAAATGCTGTTGCAGGTGGTAGTGATGAAACTAGTACAATTAAGCAATACTTAGCTCAAATGGATACTGATGTGAATTCTGTAACATATGGTACTGTTAAGGTTAATTTAGGCTTAATGGGATTACTTCAAAAGCTAATGGATAAGTATACATTTAAGGATGTAGCAGATTCATGGTTAAAAGTTTGTTACTTCAAGGTTACTTTAGGAAGTAAGTAAAAAAATAAAAGTGATTAAATGGTACAGGATGAACTCTTGTACCATTAATTCATATTTAAATAGGAGGTGTTAAATTTGAAGAATAAGGATAAATTTGCTAGAAATTTAATTTGGATCTTAATTTCATTTCAAACAATTCTTACAGGTGTTTTCTTTGTTATACAGGTTTTACGAATTTATTTTGGTAGAGTTGATGGAGAAGAAATTTTCACAAGGGAAAAGGTTGGTCAATATTTACTTCAAATTTTAGTTCTTATTATTATTTGGATTTTGGTTGTTGTTGTGGGAATTATAATGTCATTTATAAAAAAAATGGATTACAACAATAAAGCTAAAAATAGTAATATTGTAAAGCTTAGAGCAATTACATGTATCTTACCTTATGATAAGATAGAAGAAACAGATGAGGATTATATTTTACTTAAAAGCTATGATAAAAATCGTAAAATTGCATATTTGATTTTTTCTATGATATGTTTAGGACTTGCAGTATTTCCTTTTATGTATCTATTTAATCCTAATCATTTTGTTGCTAATGGTCATGCAACAGGACAAGTTATCGATATGATCATTCATATTTTACCATTTGTGGTTATAGGTTTTGTATGCTTTATTGCCACAGTACTTTATGAAAATTATAGTGCAAATAATTCAATTATCGTTGCTAAAAAGTTACTTGCTAAATATAAAAAAGGTGAAATCAGCTTTAAAGCTGAAAACAAACGTAAGGTACAGCTTTTATGGGCAATTCGTTGTTTAATTATTGTTATCGGTATTGTATTTATTATTACAGGTATTATCAATGGTGGCCCATCACGTGTTTACGCTAAAGCTGCTAAGATATGCTCAGAATGTATAGGTTTAGGTTAGAATTATGGAAAAACAAAGTATATTTAGTAAAATTAAAGATAAGATAACCGCAGTATGCTTTAAGATTAATCGATTCTTAGTTCTTAACTGGCCTTCTAAAAGAAGATTAATTCAAATTTATGCGATGTTATTATATAACGCTAACATGCGTGGCTTTGTGACTGGCGATATTTTTGTTGGAAATACAAAAACAGTTTGTTTACCTGGTATGAATTGCTATTCATGTCCTGGCGCAATAGGCGCATGTCCTTTAGGCTCAATTCAAAATGCTTTAGCTGAAAGCAAAACGAAGGCTCCAACATATGTATTAGGTATCATTTTATTATATTGTATTATCTTTGGAAGATGGATATGTGGATGGTTGTGTCCGGGTGGATTACTTCAGGAATTACTTTATAAAATTAAAACCCCTAAACTAAAAAAGAATCGGGTTACGAGAGCATTATCATATTTTAAATATGTTTTATTAGTTGTTCTTGTAATTATTATTCCTATTATGTATGGTGTTATTCAAAATTTACCACTCCCTGCATTTTGTAAATATGTTTGTCCTATTGGAACATTTGAGGGTGGTGTATTACTTCTTGCTAATGGTAATAATGCAACATTTTTTGCTCAATTAGGTCCACTATTTACATGGAAGTTTGCAATTTTAGTAGCCTTCATAGTTGGTTCTATTTTCATTTATCGTTTCTTTTGTAGATTTTTCTGCCCCCTTGGAGCCATATATGGTATTTTCAATAAATTATCAATAATTGGTGTTAAGGTAGATAAATCTAAATGTAATCATTGTGGTGCTTGTGTTTCTAATTGCAAGATGGATGTTATGGAAGTTGGCGATCATGAATGTATTCAATGTGGTGAATGTATTAAAACATGTCATTCATGTGCGATTAGTTGGAAGACAATTAGTACTAAGGTGAAAGCTGATATTGATGCTTCTAAGAATACGGCGGAAGGATTAAAGCTAGAAGGTTCGCAAACTGATGTAGAAGAATTTGAAACTATAGAAAAGAAGGAAAATAGTTTTGTTAATTTTTTCAAAAAACTTGGCTATAAAATTGCCAAAAATAAAATAACTGTAATTGTTACTTCAGTTATGCTTGCTATTCTTACTTGTGTAATATTATATGCTAGTGTATGGTCAGTTGAAAAAACAATTGAAGTAAACCATGTTGTAAATAAAGTGGATGTTAATTTATATCATGAAGATGATATTACATCTGGTCATTGTACTGAAACAAATATTTATGCTAATAATAATGATATTATTGCCTTATATTTCTATGATACATTTAATATAGATGAAATATATGAAGTTACAAAGGCATATGATCATGGTGCAAAGGTTTATGCAATTAGTAGTTATAAAAATCATGAAGCAAATTATAATAGTATTATTGCTAATAAAGATAATATAAATATGGATGCAATAAGTTTTGCATATGATACAGAAAAATCATCCGCAATTAAAACATTTGTTAAGGAAGAAACATATCCTTATTATATATGGTCAGATAAGAAGAATAATGTTAAGTACTCTTCACCAGAAAATTTAAGTGAACAGCTTGAGTTTATCGGAAGTGCTAATCAAGGTATAACCTTTGGCTTTAATGTTGGAGAAAAATGTTATTCTAAAAATATTAATTTAATTGATCAAAATGCTAAAGAAACTGGTGAAATTTTCAGTTTGGCTCAAAATAAAGGAAAAGTATCTGTAATTAATTTTTGGGGTTATTGGTGTACACCATGTAAAGAGGAATTACCAGGCTTTATAAATGTATATAAAGATATAACTGCAAAGTATGGAGATGTCCTAGATATGGTTGCAATCCATCAAGGTACAACATTCTTAGACGATTATGATCTTGAACAAGCATCTGATTATATTAAGGATCAAAATGCTCCAATTAAATGGGGACATGATGATACATCTGATTCATACTTTAAAATGTTAGGTGGCACGTCAATCTATCCAATTACAATTGTAGTAGATGGTGATGGAATTGTTAGGCTTAATCGTGTTGGTAAATTAAGCGAGGCCGAACTATTAAAAGTTGTAGAAGATATTTTATCAAATAAATAAAAAAAAATATTAAGCGATATTACTTATTTTTGTAATATCGTTTTATTTATTATTAGTGATAAGTTAAATTTATTCAACATTTTAAGTTTTAAAATAATGTGTTTATAGTAACTTTAGGGTGAAAAATATAATAAAACCGAATTTTTTTCGAATTTTCTCTTATTTTATTTGAAAAAAACTTAAAAAATATAAAAATTAGTTTTTTCTTCGATTCTTAATGAATAAAAAACATAAAAAAACAATATTTATTGAAAAAAATTGATTTTTTTGTTGTATTCTTGGTAAAAAGAGTGTACAATTACAATGTATTAAATTATACCAAAAATAAACATTTTTAAAGAGAGGCTAATAATGAAAAAATATAAATTATTTACAGCTTTATCAGTAATTGGGGCTGGTATTGCTCTTGCATCATGCGGGAATACAACAGAAAGTTCAAACAGTGGTGTAACAAGTACTCCAAAACCTACTGACACTTTACCTTCAACTACAACAACAGGTGGTACTACATCATCTACTCAAGCAAAAAATGACAAGTCATATGTGGTTAACGTTAAATATCCAAACGGAGATCCTGTAAAGGGCGCTAAGGTTCAATGGTGTTCTGTAAAAAATGGTACATGCTACTCGATGATTCCTGTTGATGATAATGGTCAAGCGTTTACAAATGAGTTAGAAACAATCGAAGGAGATTTTAATGTACATGTTAATAATCTTCCTACAGGTTATATTTTTAATCCATATGCTATCATTCAAAATAAGGATAATCATGTTAGTGATGCATTTATAACTGAGCTTGCGGACTCAACAGTAATTACTGATGCTACAGCAAGCTCAACTAGTCCTAAGCAGCTTTCTAAATTAGGCTACTACAGTGCAAAAATAACAAAAGGAAAAGATATATATTTTTATCTTGATATTAATGAAGCAGGAACATACGAAATAGAATCATATGCAAATGAAACATCTGATTTGCTTATTGGATATTGTGGAAATGATATCGAAAAGATTGGCGATCCTAATAAATATGATAATAATTCGGGAAATAAGAACAATTTTAAATATTCATTCACTGTGTCTGAAGAAGAAGCAAGTCAAAATAAGCATTACGTATTTCTTGTTCGTGAAAGTGCAAGTACAACTTCTTTTGCATTTAGTGTTTTAAAAAAAAGTAATTAATATATACTAAGTCAAATTGGAGGAAATTATGAAAAAACGAATTAATATAATAGCTGGATTCGTTGTAGCAATTATGTGTGCTATTTTCCTTGTAGGCTGTGGAAAAAGTAGTGATAAATATGCTGACTATGCTAAGGTTATTTACCATTTAGAGGATGGTGAATACAAAGGTAGTAAGCTTGATGTTACAATGTATTATCCAGTTGAAGAAGGTCAAAAATTAGCTTTAGCTAAGACTATTGATCAGATTGATACAATATCTCCACCAGGAACAAATAAGGTTTTAGGTGGTTGGTATAAAACAAAAACAGAAAATGGATATCAAGATTTAGTTGATGCAAAATATGAAATCGGCTATAAAGAAACACTTGATTTATATGCTAAATGGAAAAATTCAATTAATAATAAATTTGTTTTTAAAGCGAAGATTAATAATGAAGATGTCGTTTTAACTACCGCTGAAAATTATGAAGCAGGAAGCAAACTAAATGTAAGTGAAAGTTTAGAAATTGAAATTAAAAGGGCACTTAAGGAACATAACCTTACATATATTAAGGAATTTGAGGTAGATTCTAAGAAGTATGATAAAACAACAATTTCTGAAATCACAATGCCAGAAACTGATTCTGATTTTGAATATGTGATTTATGTTGATTATATCGTAGGTGATTATTATTTAGTTTCAAATCCAACTGAATTTAAGAATGCAATGATATATATTTCAGACTATGATGGAATTTACTTAATGGAAGACATTAATCTGAATGATTATGCTGATTTATCAGCCCTTAATTCTCAAACAACGACAAAAGAATTAATTGGAAATGGTCATACTATTACTTATACTACTAATTATCAACAAAGCTATACTAATGATCAAGCTCAATCATTCTATGAAATTAGTATTTTCCATAATGCTACAAACATTAATGTTCATGATGTTAATTTTGAAGTAACATGGTATGGTAGAAGTAAGGATGTTCCTGTATTAGTAACTGGTTTGGCCTTAACAGCTTCAAATTCAAAATTTGCTAATATAAATATTTCATACACATATAATTCTCGTAATGAAAATGATACCGAAGGAAAAGCAAATGATGTTTATGATGTATCAAATTCTCAAAAATATGAAGTAAATAACGTAACAATAACATATAAAAAGAAATAATAGGAGGAAAAACTATGAATAAGAAGATAACTTTTAAAAAATTATTAGCTTTAGGTTTAGTTGGAGTAGCTTCACTTGGCGTAGTTAGTTGTGGTAAGTCAACTACAACAACACCAACTGACGTAACAAATAAGAATAATGAAACAAGACCATTTGTAATGGCTTCTCAAGAGGTAGATCAAGTATTTAGCCCATTCTATTCATCATCAACTTCAGATGCAAGCGTTGTTGGTATGACTCAAATTAGTATGCTATCAAATGATAAGGATGGTAATCCTCAAACACATAAGCAAGGTGCTAGTGTTGTTGTAGAAGATTATGAAATTGTCAAAAATACTGCAAATAATACTTCTACTTATAATTTTGTTTTAAGAAACGATGTAAAATTTTCAAATGGTTCTCAATTAACGATTAAGGATGTATTATTTAATCTATATGTATATCTAGATCCTACATATAATGGTTCTGCAACTTTGTATTCAACTGATATCGTTGGTTTAAAGCAATATCGTACTCAATCAGATAATGAAAATGAACAAGATAACTTCATGGATACATTTAATCAACAAGCTAATCAAAGAATTAACAATTTACTTGATGCTTGGGAAGATATTATGGATAAAAATGCCGATATCAAGTTCACTGAGTCTTCATTTAAAGAAAAACTTCAAGAATATCAAGATGAACAAGGTGATGTTGACTCATATATGCATTTAGTTGAGGACTATACAAAGGGCTGTTCTTTATTTAAAGAGGAAATTGATAGCGATTATAAAAATGCAAAATCAACTAATCCAGAAGATATTATTTTTACGGATAAGGATAATAAAGAACATAAAAATTTATTCTCTACTCCACAAGAAATCTTCTTATATAATGAAGGATTTATTAAATGGAATAAAAAGGATGCAAAGCTTGAATTTACCGCTCACTCTTCACTTGATGAGATTAAAGCGTTAACAGAAGAGCAATGTAAACAACTAGTAGTTGATGCATATATTCCTGAACAATTTGGACAGGTTATTCAATTCTTCCAAACAGCAACAGAATTAAGAACTTATATTGCAAATGATTTAGCAAAAAAGCATCTAGATAATAATATGAAATATAATAATATTTCTGGTATAAAGTATGCTAATCAAACAAGTGAAGTAACAGTAAATGGTCAAAAATATGGTGCTCCAACACTTGATACTGATGGAAGTGTGCTAGATGGAAACCAAGTTCTATCTATTACAATTAATGGTGAGGACCCTAAGGCAATTTGGAACTTTGCATTTGCCGTTGCGCCTATGTATTATTATTCAAATCAAGAACAAATTTCTAAATTTGATTACGTGAAAAATTTTGGTGTTTCTTATAATGATCAAGATTTCCGTGACAAAGTTTTAAAGGATGAAAATAAAATTTTAGTCCCAGTTGGTGCGGGTGCATATAAAGCATCATCAAAGAATGGCTCAAGTTCGGTTACTGGCGGTACTTTCTTTGATGGAACAACTATTTATTTTGAAAGAAATGAATATTTTAAGGATGGTAAAACAGGTAAGTCTGCAAATATCAAAAATATTTATTTCCGTGTAGTTCCAACTGAGGGTGTCCTTAATGCTCTATATAGTAATAGTGTTGATTATTGTGAGCCAAGTGCTAAGCCTGAAACTGTTTCAGAACTTCAACTTAAGAAAGAAGAAGGATATGAAACGGTTGATGTTAAAACTCAAGGTTATGGATATATTGGACTTAATGCTAGTAAGGTTCAGAATCTATATGTAAGACAAGCAATTATGCATTCAATTAAGGTTGATGATATTGTTTCATATTACGGTGCAACCGCAACAAGAATTAATCGTTCTATGTCTTCAGAGTCATGGGCTTATCCAAAAGGATGTACACCTTATTATCCTTATGTTGGTGATCCTATTCCAAATGACTTAGATGTTGTTAGTCCAAATTATAAAAAATATGTTGACATTATTGGTAAAAAGTCAGGAGAGACGATGAATGAGGATGAACAAAAAGGCTTCATTGACTACTTAATTGGTACTTTAGGTAAGGTACAAAAAGATGGTAACGGACAATATAATGGCCTAAATTATACATTTACTATTGCCGGAGCTTCTGATGACCATCCAGCTTATAATGCATTTAATACTGCTAAGACTCTCTTAAATAAATGTGGATTACAAATTACAGTAGCTAAGGATAGTCAAGCTTTAATTAAATTAACAAGTGGTTCACTTGAGGTTTGGGCTGCTGCATGGAGTTCAGCTCTTGACCCAGATATGTATCAAGTTTATCATAAGGATTCAAAGGCTACTGCTATTCTTAACTGGGGTTATCCTTCAATTTTAAATAATTCTTCTAAATATTCTGAAGAGTATGCTATTATTAATAAGCTTTCTGATGTTATTATGCAAGCAAGAAAGACAACAGATCAAAATCAACGTACAAATTATTATAAGATAGCTCTTGATTATGTAATGCAGCTTGCAATTGAACTTCCTACATATCAAAGAAAAGATTTATCTGCATTCAATGGTAAGATTGTTGAAAAGAATTCATTAAATGTTGGCGAAGAATTAACTTCTCTAAAGGGTGTTACAGCTGCAATTTGGCGTGCATCATTAGTTGCTTAATCATTAAATTATACTAAAATTTTATGTGGCTATTTAAACATAGCCACTTTTAGCGAAAATAAAGGAGTGTGTTTTATGTTTAAATACATATTAAAACGAATTGGAATTTCAATTCTAGTTTTGTTTGGAGTTTCAGTTGTAATTTATATGATTGTAAGACTTATGCCAACCGATTTCATTGAAAATAAATATCAATCACAACTTGCGAATGGGCAAATGACTATGGAAGATATTTATAATATGAAGGAGCCACTTGGCTTAAATGATAATTCATTTTGGGGTATCTTAAAGGGATATTGGAAATGGTTCTCTCAGGCTATTCAAGGTAATTTAGGTGACTCTTGGAAGTATAACCGTAAGGTAAGTGATGTTATTGGTGAAAACATGTGGATTTCTTTCTCAATTGCAATTATTGCAACGGCTTTGCAGTTTTTAATTGCAATTCCTCTTGGAATTACTAGTGCAACTCATCAATATAGTGCAAGAGATTATATCGTTACTGTTTTAACAATGATTGGTATTTCTCTTCCAACCTATTTCTTTGGTGCTATTTTAATTAAAGTGTTCTCTGTTGACTTAGGATGGTTTCCAACCGAAGGATTAAATTCCTCAAAGGTTTTTGAAACAACCTTTGCTGGATGGTGGGCAAAGTTATTTGATACAATTCATCATTTGATCTTACCTATTTTCTGTTCTGTTATCCTTTCAATTGGTGGATTAATGCGTTATACTCGTACAAATATGCTAGAGGTATTGAGTTCAGATTATATTCGTACGGCTCGAGCAAAAGGGTTAAGCGAAAAGAAGGTTATTTATAAGCATGCATTTCGTAATACAATGATTCCAATCGTTACATTGCTTGCTGGTATTTTACCATCACTTTTTGGTGGTATGATGATTACTGAGGAAGTATTTGGTATTCCTGGTATTGGTCGAATGGCTTATAAAGCTTTAACTGAGGGCGATATTCCCTTTATTATGGGATACAATATGTTCCTTGCTATATTAACGGTACTTGGTACTTTATTCTCAGATATTATGTATTCAGTGGTTGATCCACGTGTTAAATTAGGAAAGTAGGTGATTTTTGTGGATGATTCTAAAATAGTTGAAGAAAATTTAGAGGATGTATCCTCAGAAGTCACAATTGTAGAAGGCGAATTTGAAGATGAAGTAATCAAAGAACAAGAAGAAACATTTAAGCAAATGAGTCCTATTCGTTTAATTTTTAGACGTTTCTTCCGTTCAAAGCTTTCAATTGTTGGACTTATACTTATTATTGTTCTATTCTTGTTTAGTTTCATTGGCCCACTTTTTTCTCCATATGGACAGGCTGAACAAGATCTTTCAACAGTATATATTGAAACTACTCAAGCAGTTGACGTTACAGACAAAGATGGTAATGTTTTATATACTATATATGAAACTGTTACAACTAAAAGAGATATGAATATTTTAGCTGATCCATCTGGTAAGCATTGGCTTGGTACAGATGCTCAGTCATACGATGTTTTAACCCGTTTAATGTATGGTGGAAGAATATCTCTTACAATTGGTTTTGTAGTAGTTATTTTAGAAACAATTATTGGAGTACTATTAGGAGGTCTTGCGGGCTATTTTGGTGGCTGGGTAGATGGTCTTATCATGCGTATCGTTGATATATTTAACTGTATACCAACTCTTCCTATTTTACTTATTGCATCAATGGTTATTGATGCTTGGAAGCTAACTGATAGTGTTAAAATTTATTTCATAATGATAATTATTACCATATTTAGTTGGAGTGGTACTGCGCGTCTTGTTCGTGGTCAAATATTGTATTTGCGTGAACAAGAGTATATTACAGCAACTGAGGTTATGGGTCTTCCTACTTGGAGAAGAATTTTCAAACATTTAATTCCTAATGTTATGCCTCAATTAATTGTATCTATGACTTTAGGTCTTGGTAGTGTTATTCTTTATGAATCAACGCTTTCCTATTTAGGACTTGGAGTTAGTGGTGATACTGCATCATGGGGTACAATGATTTCAACTTGTAAGGAACGTTTAATGCTAATGTATCACGTTAACGTTTGGCTTCCTGCTGGTTTAATGATAGTGCTTGCAGTACTTGGATTTAACTTTATTGGTGATGGTCTAAGAGATGCTATGGACCCTAAGAGTAAGAAGTAGGAGGTATTTGTATGGCAAAGAAAAATTCAAATTACCTTTCTAATAAAGAAAGTAAACAAATTGTTCGCTATAATGTTGAGCACATGCGCTATTATGAAAAAGAGAAAAAGCGCAAAAAGGATCCATCTGAATATACAACCGTGATGAAAAATCCTAATAATATTATCGAAATTGATGATTTAGTTACTTGTTTCTTTACTGATAATGGAACCGTAAAATCTGTAAATCACGTTTCATTTGATCTACCTAAGGATAAAATCATTGGTGTTGTAGGTGAATCTGGTTGTGGAAAATCGGTTACAAGCTTATCTATTATGCAGCTTGTACAGGCTCCTCAGGGTCAAATCACCGGTGGATCAATTAGATTTAATAGTGAAGCTCTTGGCTATGATGAGGCAGGTAATAAGCTTGCTTATGATATTGCTAAAATGCCAACTCAGGAGCTTTACAATATTCGTGGAAATGATATTACAATGATTTTCCAAGAGCCTATGACAAGCTTAAATCCAGTTTTTACAATTGGAAATCAGCTTGACGAGGTATCATTTATTCATAATAAAGGAATTACAAAAGAAGAAGCTAAGGCCCATAGTATTGATATGCTAAATCAAGTTGGTATTTCAATGCCTGAGCGTGTTTATAAATCATATCCTCATGAACTATCAGGAGGTATGAGACAGCGTGTAATGATTGCGATGGCTTTAGCTGGTAATCCTAAATTAATTATCGCAGATGAGCCTACTACAGCTCTAGATGTTACAATTCAAGCTCAAATTCTTGAATTATTAAAAAAGATTCAACGTGAAAAGCATTGTTCGATTATGCTTATTACTCACGATCTTGGTGTTATTGCCGAAATGGCTGATGAAGTTGTTGTAATGTATGCTGGTCGAGTTATTGAGCATGGTACGGTAAGAGAAATATTTAATAATCCTCTTCATCCGTATACTATTGGACTTCAAAAGAGTAAGCCATTAATTACATCTGATTCACGTGAGCCTTTATATTCAATTCCTGGTTCTGTTCCTAGTCCAATTAATCTTCCAAATACATGTTTTTTTAAAGGAAGATGTAACAAGTGTATAAAGAAGTGTGAGGGACCTTATCCAGGCTATACCTATGTAACCGATACTCACTATGTATCATGCTACTTATATGATAAAAAGGAGGCTTCAGAAGATGGAACAAAATAAAGAAGAAATTGTTCAAGAGGAATTAAAACCTAATCCTGAATATATTCTTGAAGTAAAAAATCTAAAGAAGTACTTTCCATTAAATCGTAATTTTTTTGGTAAGCCTCAAACTTATTTACGTGCAGTTGATAATGTATCATTTGGCGTAAAAAAAGGTCAGACAATTGGTGTTGTAGGTGAGTCAGGTTGTGGAAAAACGACTCTTGGACGTACTATTTTAAAGCTTTATGATTCTGATGGTGGTAAAATCTGGTTTGATGGTAAGGATTTAACTGAAATCAAAAGAAACAAGATGAACGATCTTCGGGTTGATATTCAGCTTGTATTCCAAGATCCATACTCAAGCCTTCCTCCAAGAATGACTGTTGGTAGTATTATTAGTGAGGCCGTAAAGGTTCACAATATTGTTCCTAAAGAAGAAGTACAATCCTATACTTTAAAAATTATGGAGCAATGTGGTCTTCAACCTTCATATTATGATCGTTATCCACATGAATTCTCTGGTGGACAACGTCAAAGAATTTGTATTGCTCGTGCTCTTGCAGTTAAACCTAAGCTTGTTATTTGTGATGAGCCAGTAAGTGCACTTGACGTTTCTATTCAAGCACAGGTTATAAATCTTTTAAAGAAACTTCAAAATGAAATGGATTTAACATATGTGTTTATTTCTCATGACCTTTCAGTTGTAAAATATATTACAGATCAAATTCTTGTAATGTATCTAGGAAATATGATGGAATATGGAGATACTGATGAGATTTTTGATAATCCTCTACATCCATATACGAAAGCGTTATTCTCAGCTGTACCAGTTCCAAATCCTGATGCCAAAATGGAAAGAATTATTTTAAGTGGTGACATTCCTTCACCAGCTAATCCTCCAAAGGGATGTAAATTCCATACTCGCTGTAAAGAATGCATGAGTGTTTGTAAGATGCTTGAGCCTAAATATATTGAACATACTAAGAATCATTTTGTTGCATGTCACCTTTATAACGAAGAGGTTATGAACAATTTAGCTAAGTATGATGAAGAACTAAAGCGCGAGGAGCATGAAGCCGCTGTAAAGAAGGCTTTGGAAGAGGAAATGCTTAAAGATAAAAATTGGTTCCAAAAATGGATGATCAAGAGAAAAAAATAAAACCTAAATATATCGATGATGGACATACTATTTATAATATGGATGTTGATGGTATGCCTAATAAAAGACCTAAAAATAATGAAGGTTTAGGTTTAACGCGTAGGGAAAGAAGAGCAGTCATTAGAGCTGCTCTACTACACTTTTTACCCATATTATTTGGGATAATAGTGTGTTTCACTTTAGTTATGATTTTACTTTATTTTTGGCTAAAATGATGAAAGGAGTCCAAAATGAAAATATTTAAAAAAATTAGCATTTTATCATTAACAGCTATTGGTGCTTTATTAGTTGTTAGCTGCTCAAGTAATTCTAATTCTTCGAATGAAAGCAGCAATACAACAGGTGATTCAAATTCACTTCGAGTAACATTAACAGATGGCAAATTATCTGATGCGTCTCGTCAAAATATGATTAAAGCTGAGTATTTAATCAAAAATGATGGCTACAAGGATTCAGATGAAGTTAGTGCTATTATTACACTTAATTCAGCTTCAATGATGGAATTATATTCAAGCTATGGCAATACTTATGATAGTGTTTCAGATTTTTATGAAAGTCCTAAAGGTATCGTCAAAAGAAGAGACCTTGAGATTGAACAAAAGAAAATTATTAACGAATTAATTGCTGCTGGTTATTTTGATTCAGTTGAACAAACATATACAGCTGTATTAAATGGCTTTTCAGTAAAAACAACCTATGGTAAATTTAAAGAATTAGAAGAATGTAATCTAATTAAGCAAGCTATTTTAGGAGATGCTTATAATTTACCTACTACAACCTTATCAACTGAGTCAAAAGCTGCAGATGCTGTTACAAATGTTGTAGATGTATATGATACTGGTATTTTTAATTCTTCAAATGTTGAATATAATGGTGAAGGAACATCTGTTGCAATTCTAGACTCAGGATTTGATTGTTCCCACACAGTATTCCAAAATCAACCTGAAAAGGAAATGATTAGTTTAGATTTAATTAATTCAAAGCTTTCTGATTTAAATGCTTCTAAGCTTACATCAAATCTAAAAGCTGAGGATTTATATTATAGCAAAAAAATTCCTTATACATATGATTATGCAGATAAGGATTACGATGTAAATCCATATGATTCTGAGCATGGTACCCACGTTGCTGGTATCATTGGCGGAAAAGATGATACTATTACAGGTGTTGCGACTAATACTCAATTAGTATTAATGAAGGTATTTGCCGATACATCTGGTGGTGCTGAAACAGATGATATTCTTGCAGCACTTAATGACGCGGTTATTTTAGGTGTTGATTGTATTAATATGTCTTTAGGTACATCTTGTGGATTTAATCGTGAGGCTGATAATGACGCAATTAATGAAACATACGATGCAGTAGAAGCTGCCGGTATTTCTTTAATTACAGCTGCAAGTAATGATTATTCTTCAGGAATGGGTGGCCCTAATGGAAATACTAATAAGACTAGTAATCCTGATTCAGGTACTGTTGGTTCACCTTCATCTTATACAAGTACTTTATCTGTAGCTTCAATTAGTGGACGTAAGAGTCCATATCTTGTTGCAAATGATTCTGATACATTCTTTTTCCTACAATCAAGAACAATCACTAGTAAGGAATATGACTTTATTCAAGGACTTAAGGATGCTGATCCTGAATTTGCCGCAGCTGGAACTAAGACATATGAATATATTACTATTCCTGGTACTGGTTCAAGTGCGTCTTATACAAGTGTTAATGTTAAAGGTAAAATCGCAGTTGTAAAGCGTGGTGATAATTCATTTGAGGATAAGGCTAAGCTTGCTAAGCGTAATGGTGCTCTTGCAATTATTATTTATAATAATGTAGAGGGTGATATCGCTATGACTATTAGTGATACAACGCATATACCAGCTATTTCTATTCTTAAAGAAGATGGTTTAAAACTTGCAGAGAAGTCTTCTGGTACTATTACAGTATCTGATGAATATTTAGCAGGTCCATTTATGTCTGATTTCTCAAGCTGGGGACCTACTCCATCTTTAGAGTTAAAACCAGAAATTACTGCTCATGGTGGAGAAATTTTATCAAGTATTCCTGGTGGTGGATATGACAAGATGAGTGGTACATCAATGGCATCACCTAACATGTGTGGTATTGTTGTGCTTATTCGTCAGTATTTAAAGGAAAAATATCCTAATATTACAAGAACTGAACTTCAAAATCTTACAAATTCTTTATTAATGTCAACTGCTACGATTGCTTTAAATGAAGAAGGCAATCCTTATACACCACGTAAACAAGGTGCAGGGCTTGCCAATTTAGCTAACGCAACTAAATCAAATGCGTATATTTCAGTTGAAAATAGTACTAAGCCTAAAATTGAACTTGGTGATGATAAAAATCGCACAGGTTCTTATGAAATGAAATATACAATTAATAATATTTCAAATAAGGCTTTAGAATATACGTTAGATTTAGATGTAATGACAGAGAGTGTATCTTCATCTGATTCAAATTATGTGGCTGAAAAATCATATATGCTTGATAATACATTTAAAGCATATGTTAATAATGTTGAGGTAACTAATAAGAAGGTTACAGTTCCTGCTAATGGTTCTTTAACGGTTACATATAAATATGAATTAAATGATACTGATAGAGCATACATTGAAAGTAACTTTGCTTATGGAATTTATGTTGAAGGCTTTGCCAAAGCTGTTGCAAGTGATTCTGAGGTTTCTTTAAATGTTCCATTCCTTGCCTTCTACGGTGATTGGACAGAAGCTCCATTATTTGATAAGACATATTATGAAGTAGAATCAGAAGCTCATAATGGAAATATTGATGCTGAGGATAAGATTCAAGCTGATTACTGGGCAACTCGTCCTTATGGTTCTTATATGTATAATTATATTATGCCTCTTGGTACTTATATTTATACATTGGATGAATCAAAGTATGACGCAATTCCAGGAAGCGAAGATCATATTGCTATTTCATCTACTTTTGGTACAATTGATGGAATTAGTACTATTTATGCAGGATGCCTTCGTAATGCTAAGACAATGCATTATACAATAACTGATGATGTAACAGGTAAGGTTGTTTATGATTTTACGGATTATAACTGCCATAAGGCATTTGGTTATAATGGTAGTGCTATGCCATATTATAAATATATTCGTCAAACAGCTGAATCACTAGGGCTTCAAAATAATCGTACATATACATTTAATATGCTAGGTACAATTGATTATGGTGACGGTGGCCTTGAAACAAACGCTCGTAATTCATTTAGCTTTAATTTCACTATGGATGATGAAGCTCCAATCATTAAAAATGCTTCATTTGAAAAAGAATATGATGATACGCTAAAGAAGGACCGTTACTATGTAACATTAACTGTATATGATAATCATTATGTACAAGCTGTTACACCAGTAATTTTCACATCTAAGTCATCTTATACAACGTTAAGTGAAAATCCAATTCCTGTATATGGAAATAAGGGTGAAGATGCAACTGTTAAGATTGAAGTTACTGATTATATGGATTTATTATCATCAGATGCACTTGTAAATAATGCAATTTCATTTAATATTGATGATTATGCTTTAAATTCTAACATTTATGTTGTTGAACTTCCTGGTACAACTGGTGAATTATCATTTAGAGAAAATGGTGAAACAGACGGTACGGCACTTAATGGCTTAACTGCAAATGTAAATACTGAATTAGATTTAACTAAGTATTTAGCATCAACAACAGAAGTTGATAAATCATATTTCAAATATTTAACTTGGTCATCATCAAACACATCAATAGCTGATGTTAATAATGGTATTGTAATTCCTTATAAGCGTGGTGCAGTAAATATTACATGTACTGATAAGGTGACAGGAAAAACTGCTACAATTCGTATTCAGGTGTTAAATGCTAGTAGCAATAAGTCAGCTAAGCGTTCTAATTATACAGGCGATGCTGAAATTAACAAGATAACATTTGATTATTTTGATACAACAAATGCATATGCACTCGCTGGTGAATCAAGTAAAATAGGCTCAACTGGTGATAGAGTATATGTTTCAAGTCTATCAGGCCTTGAAATGTATCCAGGCGAATCAGTTAAACTACATGCTTACTTAGACCCTTGGTATGCTGATATATCTAATGCAACATGGTCATCTACTAATACAAAGGTTGCTACGGTAGATGAAGATGGAAATATCAAAGCTTTAAAGGAAGGAACTGCTTATATCTCTTTAAAGAAAAATAATTCTACAATAAGTGCTTCAATTAAAATTACAGTAATGAGTGAGTTCGTAATTGAAGGTAGAACACTTACAGCCTATAAAGGTTTAGGTGGCGATGTAGTAATTCCTGATGATAAGGGAATTCTTTATATTGGTGAGTATGCGTTTGCACTTTATACAACAGACAGAACAATTCAAAATCCTGATGACGATGATGATTATAATAAGACACCAGGTACAAACTCAACTATTAAGTCTGTAACAATTCCTGAAGGTGTAGAGGATATAAAGAAGTACGCATTTTATAATTGTACAGCTCTTGAAACCGTTACATTACCTTCAACAATTAGGTATGTAAGAGAATATGCATTTTCATATAATACAAATGCTATAACATCTGATGGTAAGGCTGCATCTTCAAGTCTTGCTAATATTAATCTTAAGGATGTAGAAGTTATTGGTGCACATGCTTTTGCTAATTGTACTAAACTTACAAGTCTTGATTTATCTACGTGCTACGCAATTGGTAATGAAGCATTCTTAGGCTGCACAGGTCTAACAACAGTTGATATTTCTAAATTAAGAAACTCAGGTAGTGGTGTATTTAAAAACTGTACAAATTTAACTAGTTACGTAACTGATTCAAGGGGTCAAACAAGACTTGGAGAAGAAATGTTCTATAATTCTGGTTTAACAACTGCGGCTATCAATTCAACGCAAATCTCAGCTCGTGCTTTTGCTAATTGTGCAGAATTAAAATCAATTGTTGTAAATGGTAATGTTGTTACAATTGGTGATTATGCTTTCGCAAATAATCCTAAACTTGAGTCTATTATAGTTAATGGTTCTGTTGAATATTTGAATCAAAATGCTATGGCAAATAATGTAAATCTTTTGAGTGTTACTTTACCAAATAGTATTGTCAATGTTCAAGATGGCGTATTATCTGGAAATATAAAACTTGAAGAAGTAAAATTCCAAAAAAATACATATTTAAAAAATCTAAGTGCTGATTTCTTAAAGGGGACAAACGTTTCTACTTTTGATGTAGCAAGTGATAATGCAAGTTATCAAACTAATGGAAATTTATTATTAGAAGGAAATAAGATTATTCTTGCAGCACCAGCAGCTTTATATGGTGATTATACAATCCCTACAAATGTTGAAGAGATTGGTCAAGGAGCATTTTCAGGTATAACTTCTATTAAAACATTAGTTTTACCTGAAGGAATTAAGCTAGGATCATATGCCTTTGCTAATTGTGTGAATCTAGAAGAAGTTACATTCCCAAGTAACCTAGTAATTTCAGATTATGCCTTCGCTCTATGTACAAAATTAATAACTTTAAATAATATTGAAAATATTAAATCAATTGGTTCTCATTCATTTGAACAAATTGGTTCAGGTGTTGGAATTGACCTTATTCTTGGTAGTGATACAAATATTGGTTCATATGCTTTTGCACAAGCGAGAATTAAGAGTATTGAGCTTGGCGATAATACTAAAGTTGGTGATTATGCCTTCAATGAAATTTCAACATTGGCAAGAGTTATAATGCCAGATGATGCAACTGTAACCATTGGTGCCTATGCTTTTGCTAATTGTTATTCACTAGAGGCAATTGATTTAAGTAAGTTAGTTGGTACTGTTGGTGATTATGCATTCTCAGGCTGTGGTAAAATTGTCTTTGCAAATCTTGAAAATGTTGAACATATTGGTGCCTATGCTTTTGCTAATTGCTATGGAATTACAAAGATTAGTATTCCAAATGTTAAGACAATTGCTGATCATGCATTTACAAAGCTTACTGATGGAGCTATGGCCCCTCAATTTACTGAGATTGAATTACCTAGTACGTTAACATCAATTGGTGCCTATGCTTTTGCTTATGCTAATAAGTTGACAGGTATAGTTATACCAAAAGGAATTACAAATATTTCTGATTATGCCTTTGCTGCATGTACATCACTTACGAATGTTAGTCTTCCTCAAAGTGTATTAGAGGTTAGCTCATACGCTTTTGCAGGTTGTAGTTCGCTTACAAATATTAACCTTGAAAATGTTAAGCTTATTAAAGAAGGAGCATTTGCAAATACTTTAAAGCTTGATAATATTTCATTAACTAGTGTAGAAGAAATTGGAGACGGAGCGTTCGCAAATAGTAGTCTTAATGTTTCTTTAGAAACTCCAAGTTTAAAAACAGTTGGTTCATATGCATTCCAAGGCTCAGGTCTTAAGGCAATTAATGCTTTAAAACTTCAAAATATCGCTGAAGGTGCTTTCTATCAAACAGCACTTAAATCATTTACTTTAACAAGTAAAATTGCTGAAATTGGTCAATTAGTATTCTATAATTCTAATGATCTTCAGGAAATTAATTATGTTGATGATACTGGTGCTACTAAGAATACAGGTAAGATTAATGATTATGCTTATGTTGATAATGGTATTCTTTATACATATTTAACACCAAAGAAACTAATGTTAGTTAGTGTTCCTGCGGCACTTAATATTGAAACTTTAACAGTTCTTGAAGGTACTCATATGATTGATATATTCGCTGGTAATGCTAATAAAAATATAAAAAATATTGTCCTTCCAGATTCTTTAAGAGTTATAGGGGCATACGGTTTCTATGGACTTTCTAAACTTGAGCAAGTAGAATTTAGATCAGTTAATGCTCCTTCAATGGAAGCTTATTATACTGCTATTCTTGACCGTTCTTCTTCAAAGACTCCAGGTCAAAATTTATTAACAGAAGAAGATCCAGGCTATGCAATTATTCATAAATATTACAATGCCTTTGGAACTGAACTTTATTATGCTAATTTTATTGATGCAATTGGCCGTAATAATCCAATCAAAATGGTTTTACCTAAGAATGATGAAATTTCAGGATATGATTCAATTTTATTTGAGGTATATTTCGGTGGCGTAGATAATGCTACAAGAAGTGATTACCAAGCTATGGACAGCAATGCTGTAAAATATCTTGAATTAATTGAAAAGATAATGAATAAAAATATTCTTTCTCTTGAGGATGATTCATTAATTTCAAATTGTGGTCTTGCATATAATAATATTTCAACTGATTTAACTAGATTTGGTTATACAGAAGAAGAACTAAAAAATATGGAGAATAGTCTTATAAAGGCTCAAAAGGAAATACGAGAAATTAAATATAAGACTGCTTCTTTAGAGGTTAAAGCTTTACAAGCTGAAATTGATTCACTTAATACATCATTTACAATTGATCGTTTAGGAGAACTTCAAGCATTCGCTGAAAGACTTAATAAACTTAAGTTAGCAGAAAGAAATATTCTTGATTTGACTAAGTATAATGCTTTAATGGCTTCATATAATGCTTATCTTGAAACATTAAAGCCTGCAATAAATAGTGTAAATGGTGTTTTAAATAGTACATATAATTATACTGGTGCAGCTGCAATTACTGTTTTATCATTAATTTCAGTAATTACAGTTGCTGGAGTATGTTTAGTTAAGAAGTTTTACTAGGAGGAATTGAAAATGAGAATTAAACCATATAAATTAATCTTTTTAGCAGTTCTTTTAGTGGCTTTATTTGCTTCATGTTCTGGTAATAAAACATCTGAAACGGAAACTACTCATCCTACAACGAGTGGTTCAACAGGAAATGTGAAAAAGCCTACATCTCTTGAAAATCTATCAGACCTTAATAATGTTATAAAATATTCTGTTGATAATACATATCTTGTTAAATCTGATTCAATAGTTAAGGATGGAAATACAACTGTTTACCGAGTTGAAAGAACCATAAGTATTGAGGATACTTCAACTAAAAAAGGATCTAGTGTAACATATTACTATAATTTGGATTCAGAGTTTAAGCTTACAAAAACTACAGATGTTAAAACATTTGAAAATCTTGATGTTGATACATTATTTAGTGGAAAACTAGATGATAGCTATTTCTCATCTAAATCAATTTCTACGACAAATGTTTCTTTGAAGGTTAAAGCCCAAAATGCTAAGGATTATTTTCAAGATGAGTCTGTAAGTTCAAGTACTGATGTTTCAATTGAAATGAATATATCCGATTTTAAAATTACTAAAATTAATATTTCCTATAGTTTAGATAATAAAACTATAAATAGTGAAATAAATTATAGCTATTTAGCTTAATTTAATGGCAACTTGGCTAGCAAAAGCTGAGTTGTCTTTTTTTTGTAAAATGTTAATTAAACGTGTATAATCAATATGGAGCGTGTTGCTATGAAAATAAAGGCCTTTATAAATGGAATGTTAATAACTGTATTTTTAAGTAGTATTATAAGTTGTAAGATTTCATCTAATATAGAAAGTAATTTCTCAAATAATAATATATCGTCTGCTAATATTCAAAAACATGCTGTAGAATATCAAGATGTTAAAGGTATTGATGATGAAAATGAATCTGGAATAAGCTACTGGAAAGAAATTTCGATTAGAAATCAAGCACAGGCTAATCAAAATATTGGTGGTGAAGGTTGTCAATGGCCATTAACACTAGAAGGAGATTCAACCGGACAGTACATATATTATGGAACGGATGTCGGAGGAATATATCGTTCTAGGGATTATGGTGCTACATTTGAAAAGTGTATGACGGATTTTTTGGCCTTAGGTGCAAGTGATTTTGCAGTTGATCCAAATAATAATAGTAAGCTTTTAGCTTTAGGCGTTAATGGAAATCGTAGTAGTTATACGACGGGAATTTATAGTAGTGATAATTATGGCACATCTTGGAAATTTAATTTTCATTTTCCAGTAAGAGGCGCTCGTGATACAATTGAATCATTAGCTTTTGATCCTTCAAGCTATGATGAGAGCTTAAATGGTTCACGTCGTGTTTATACATCTTTACTTTATGAAAGAGATTCATCAAAGGGCGATTTAACAGAAGAAACAAAAGGACTTTACGCTTCAGATGATGGTGGACTATCTTGGTATCTTCTAAATAATGAACTATCGGATGGAATTGTTAAGGTTTCACCTAAAGGATATGTATATGTTGGCAAACTAGATGGCCTTTATGAGAGTAAGGATAAAGGTATAACCTTCAACAAAATTTTAGATGCTAAGGTAACTGGTCTTGATTTTTATCAGGATGTTTTATATATATTAACCGATAATTTATGTGAGAATAATAAGCTTGTTAAAGCGGCCACTATTTATAAATATAATGATAAATTAATTAAAATGGTATCATTTAACACAAACAATGTAGATTTAATAACTGATCCATCTTGGCAACCTTTTTTTGTCAAGAGTGGAGGAGATACAAAAAATGAATATCATTATGAAGGCTTATCTCATGAGCTTTTAACCTTGAAAGTATGTCCCACTAATAGTCAAAAAATGCTTATAAGCTATAAGAATGGTTATTTATCATGGAAGGATTATTCTAACGGTACACTTTATACAGAAGATGGTGGTGCAACATGGCATATTGCAACCTATACTAAGACAAATGAATTTTTTCCTTTAGGAAATAGAGCTACTGATTATTATTGGTCACCAACTAATGAAAATTATATTATTAATTTTAATAATGATATTGTTAGTGCATCAACTGATGGCGGTCACACATTTCATTATAATTCAAATGGAATTAATGGTGTAATGATTGGGGGAAAGTTTAATTTTAATGTTAATAACCCGGATATTATGTTTTTTGCTTCTCAAGATTATGCAGGAGCTTTAACTGTTGATGGAGGTAATACCTGGAAATATATTAATTTGTCAAAGTCAGAAGGAGAGGTTTGGAATGCATATGTTTATGCAGGATATGCTGCAAGTGAGAATGTAGTATATGGTGCAGTGGCTAAATCTTGGAGTGGCGATAGATATTTAAGTATTAGCTATGATGGAGGAAAAACGATTGTGAATCATCGTAATGATGATAATTATAAGCTTGATAGTGGAAAAAATGGTAGATTAACAGCTCAAAGTAATTATATAAGCTATCAAGCTCCATATAATGCTAATATCTTGTTTTGTGGTAATTTAAGAAGTACTGATTTTGGCCTAACGTGGCAGAAGATGATGGGAGTAACAGGCGTATATGATTGTTCATCAAATGGTAAACTTTTTGGAATTGATGATAATACTTCAAGAGTAGTAACATCAATTGATGATGGAAAAACCTGGCAAACCTACGTTGAATCATTATCTTTAAACCCTTATGCTAAGGATGGACTTTATTTATCAGATTTGTCTTATGATGATACTAATGATAGATTATATATTGCAGCTCAGTGGTGTGCTTTATTTGTTGTATCTGAAAATGGAACTAATGTTAAGGAACTATCAGGTAATATTCCGGTTGCGATGCAAGATGAATCAATGCCAGGTCCTGATGAATTTAATATTTATGGAGATTTATATTATGCAAGACGTGTATATAGCGTTGCAGTAGATAAATCTCATCCCGAAATTGTTTATATTGGTGGTTCATCTAATGGCTATCAGTCTGATAGTAATGTATTTAGATCTTGTGATATGGGACAAACATTTAACTGTCTTTCAACTAATACAACAACCTCAATTATAAAAAATGACGTGTATGGTGGAGGTTCAAGTGTTTGTTTAAGAGTAAATGCTAAGACGGGCGAGCTTTGGTCAGCTACAAATTGTTTAGGCTTTGGTAAAATTACACCTCCCTATGAAACAAATTATAGTGAATATAAAGAAATATCACTAGTTAGCGATTATGATAATATCCTTAATAAGCTTTATGTCAAGGAAAATAGACTAGTTAAGCTTCCTAATTTAAGCGATTCATCATTTGAATTTGAAGGCTGGTATTATGATAAAAAATTCACTAAAAAGGTAGATAAGCTTATTTCCAAAGAAGATATTACAATTTATGCTAAATGGAAAAAGAAGAACTAAATACATGAATCAAAAAAAGGTCACAAATGTATATATAGCGTGACCTTTTTTTCTTAAATTGTTCCAATTAAATTAGCTTTTAAATTTTCATCATAAATATTTTCATTTGCAAGCCTTAAAGGATAACTATCATTATCGTTTTTAATGCTTAAATATATTTTTCCTTTTTTTCCAGTATTAGGAATAGTAAGAGATAGATTTTCTAATTTATTAGTTTTAAGCTTTGTATCATATTTTTCAAGGGTTGTATCATTATAAAAAACATAAACTTCAATCTTTTTATTTCTTAATAAATTACCAAAGCCTTTATTTTCAATTTCAAGATTTATGTGAATATCAGAAGTATCATTATAAGATAAAGTTGATTTTTTTAAAACAAAACGATAGCCTAAATGAGCATTAATATAATCATAGGCACTTACCCCATAAAAATCCTTATCATTACCACAAAATTTATCATAGCTTGTATTTTTCCATTTTTTAATTACTTCATCATTCCAAGCTTGATTTAAATAAGAAAGGTGCATTAGCTTCATCTCGGGAAGACATTTATCAATATCATGTAATGCTGAATTTGGAATTACAACCTCACCACCATAGGGAAGATGATTAGTTTGATTGGCTAACCATTTGGTTTCAAGCTCACGATTAGTATAAGTACCAAGGTCACTATCTGAGCCAAGGTAGCCATCATTAAATAATCCTAAGCGGTAGCTAATACTATCATCCTTTATTACATAGCTTGATGTATCAGCCATTGTTATTCCTAGATAATTATAAATCATTTTAGGAGTTCTGACTAAAATAGGAATGTTAGTGACATTTTTTAGGTAAGTATCAATAATAGCATTTATTGTTTCTTTGTTAGCACAAGCACTTGAATGCATTTCACCCCAAGGCCCAATCATCCCTGCTTCAATTGCCGTAATACAATTTTCATATTTGTTTAGAATTGGAGAAAGCTGCTTAATATGCTCTTCCATCATTGAAAGTGATGGCTCTTGATCTTTTTTTTCTTCATAATTATGATCATAGGCAAATCTAATAATTACATTTTTTTCTTTGGCTAGATATTTAGCAAGCATTTTATCAATGTTTTCTAGATCAGTATCACCAAGCTTTTTATCTATATCATTATTATATTTAGAAGAAAAGGTACTTAAATCCATTCTTAGATGATATAATCTTGTCTTATTATTTATGACATAGTCCTTGTCCTTAAAATTATCCACCACTTGAATACATACAGGACTATAAAAACCTTGATCCGGATTATCAATATAATTAGTATCCTCTTTTGTTATTTCTTGTTCATAAGTATTCAAATCATTATGTGATATAGAAATTTGATTACATGATGACAATGCAAAAATTAAAATAAAGCTTATTAAAAGAATATTTATTTTTTTCATATGAGTACCACCTTCATTACTTTTTTAATTCTATTCTTTTTTCATTATTTCTTCAATAAGTATTTAAAAATATTTTATTATAATTTAATATGCTATAATAAATCTAGAAAGATTAATAATATAAAGTTATGGACGAAGGTGATTTTATGGATATTAAAAGCATATTAGAATCAAAAGAATATGATTTTTTAAGAAGTAATTCTTTACTCAAGGGGCGAATCTTATTTTTAACATTAGGCGGAAGCTATGCCTATGGTACTAATATTCTAGGTTCCGATTTAGATATTAGAGGAGTAGTTTTAGAAAGAGAAACAGATAGCTTAGGCTTAACCGATTTTGAGCAATATGTTGATACTAAAACGGATACAGTTATATATTCTTTAAAGAAATTTTTGAAGCTTGCAAGGGAGTGTAATCCTAATATTATTGAGATGCTTTATGCTAAGCCTGAACATTATTTTTATGTCTCACCAGTTGGGAAAAAGCTTCTGGAAAATCGTGATTTATTTTTAACTAAAAGAGCAGCTTATTCCTTTGGAGGCTATGCTAATGCACAATTAAATAGATTAGAAAATGCCCTAGCAAGAGATACAATACCACATTATGATACAATGGTTCATATTAATCGTAGTGTCATCAATGCGGCAAAGTCATTTGAAACAAAGTATAAGCTTCCACCTGATGCAATAAAAACCTATGTGGGAGCTTGGCAGGCGGGAGATAAGGAGGAAATATTAGTTGATTTTAGAATTGAAAGTTATCCTTTAGCAAAGCTTAGAGGTATGATTGAGGAAATGACTAATGTTTTAAGAGACTATAACAATACTGTATCCCATAGAAATCATAAAAAGGATGATATCCACCTAAATAAGCATATGATGCATCTGATTAGGCTTTATTTAATGTGTAATGAAATTCTTGACGATAAAACGGTTCATACTTATCGTAAAGAGCATGATTTGTTAATGGATATTAGAAATGGCAAGTATAGAGAAGAAGATGGTAGGATTAAAGATGAATTTTATCAACTACTTGCTAGTTTAAGTACTAAGTGTGAAGATCTTAAGAAAGAAACAACTCTACCAGATAAAATAGACGACAATAAGTTTAATGATTTGGTATTAATGCTATATAAAGAGGCAAGAAAATGAAGATAGAATTAAAGGTACCTAAATATATTAAAAAAATTCAGGAAAAATTACTTGAAAATGGTTATGAATGCTACTTTGTTGGTGGTTGTATAAGAGATACATTATTAGGTCTTAAGGTTAATGATTATGATATTAGCACAAATTGTGATACAATTACACTTAAAAAATTATTTAGCAAGTATAATATTGTTAATAATAATGGTGAGAAGCATAACACAATTACACTTCATATTAAAGGTGATAATGTAGAAATTACAACATTCAAACATAATGATGAGGAGACCCCAACTATTGAGGTGGATCTAAAACATCGTGATTTAACTATTAATGCACTAGCTTATTCTAATGAGATAATTGATATTACAGGAGGAATAGATGATATAAATAATAAAATTATAAGAGCAAATGATCCTGAATTAAGGATTAAAGAGGATCCTCTTAGGATTCTTAGAGTATTAAGATTTGCATCTAAGCTTGGCTTTGAAATAGAAAAAAAGACAAATGATGCTATTTTAAAATATAAGGATTTACTTAAAAATGTATCAGCAGAAAGAATTAAGCATGAGCTTGAAGAAATTCTTAGAGGTAAGGATGTTTATAAAATCCTTGAAAAATACTATGACATTATATTTGTGATAATTCCAGAACTTAAATGCTCTTATAAGTTTAATCAAAATAATCCTTACCATGAAAATACACTTTATGAACATATTATAAATGTATGTAGAAATATAAAAATTAACAATAATTTAGAAGAATTTGCACTTTTAAGGATGGCTGCATTACTTCACGATATAGGAAAGCCAAATTGTTTTTCTATTGATGTAAATGGTGTTGGTCATTTTTATGGACATCATGAAGAAAGTGCTATAATTGCCACAAATATTTTAAAAAGACTTAAGTTTTCAAATTCAGAAATTTCTAAAATAGTATATTTAATCAAATTTCATGATTCAATAATTAATCTAACTAAGAAAAGTATCATAAAAAATTTTTCACATACTCCTAATCAAAACGAAGAATTATTTTATATGCTTCTAGAATTAATTAACGCTGATAAATTAGATCATACAAAATACGAATTAATTGATATTGAAAAAGTTAAAAACATTATTAATGAGATAAAAGAAGAAAAACAGTGCTTAAAACTTTCTGATTTGAAGGTTAACGGCTATGATATTATAAAACTAGGTTATAAAGGTAAAAAAATAGGTGAAGTCCTAGATTATTTATTAGATTTAGTTATTGATGATAAAATTAAGAATGAAAGGGATAGTTTAATGGCAATGGCTCTTAATTATAGAACTTTAAATGATAAAAAAGATAATTAATTCATATCAATATTTTGTAATTTACGACTTTGTAAGCTATGAATTACAAAAAAAGCTAAAAAATTATAATATGATGATATACTATAAGTATAGTTATTATTTTATATTGTAATGGTAGGATGGGATTATTTATGTTTATAGGAAGAGAAAAAGAAATTAAATCATTGATGTATTTATTAGAAAATCCTAAATGTGGCTGCGCAGTAATTTATGGACCCAGGAGGTTAAAAGACAGAGCTTGTTAAACATTGTGTTAAAAAAGCTGATTTGAATAATATAATATATCAATGTAAGGAATCGAATGACTATGATAACACTAGTTTAATTACTATTCTAATAGAAAAAGCATTAGGATTTAGTCATTTATTTTTTAGTACTTTTTTTGATGCAATAGAATTTGTTTTTGAAGCATCTATAAATAAGGAAATTTGTTTAGTTATTGATAAATATCCTTATATACGTGGACAAATAGATGGCTGTGATTCGAAGTTACAAGCTTTAATTGATAAATATAAAGAAATTTCAAAACTCAAATTAATTTTAATTGGTAGTATTTCAATTATGGAAGAAGTTTTAGAACATAATAGCCATTATATAGAAGATTTGATTTATCTATTTTACTTAAACAAATGGATTATTATGATTCTTCAAAGTTTTATTCATCGTTTTCATCTGATGATAAAATAAGATTATATTCTGTTTTTTGTGGGGGGGCAATATTATAATATTCAAATTGATGAGAGGCAAACAGTTAAAGAAAATATAATAAGATTAATAAGTGGAACATTTTCAGGATTGAAGGATTTTGTGGAAACATATTTAAAAACGGAATTAAGAAGGATTAATAATGCTGATATTGTTTTTGATACTATCGCAAATAGTGCATTTCATTATTCAGATATTCTTTCTAAATCACAAATTGAAACGTCAACAACTTTGAATAATATAATTCAAAAATTGATTAAAATGGATCTTGTAGAATATATTTGTCCAATTAATGATAAAAGCAATAAAAGGAAAAGTGGATATAGAATAAAGGATTTAAGTTTAAGATTTTATTATAACTATATATATAAGAATGAATCGACGCATAATATATTAGATGATGATGTATTTTATGATACGTTTATTAAGGATGACTTTGAAAATCATTTTGTACCAAATATGTTTGTGATGATTTGTAAAGAATTTTTAATAAGAAAAAATAGAGAATCAAAACTAAATCCAATGTTGCTTGATATAGGAACCTATTGGTATGATAATCCTAAAGAAAAAAGAATGGACAATTTGATGTGGTAGGTCAAACAAAGGATGGTTTTATTTTTTATGAATGTAAATATACAAATATTAAGATAAATGATGAAATGATTAAAGAAGAAATAAGTCAAATATCTAAAACTAATTTAAATCCTGTAAATTATGGTTTCTTTTCTAAACGTGATTATGATATAAAAGAAAAAAATAATTATCAGTTGTATACTATTGATGATTTATTTGAATAATGTAAATAACAAAAAAGCTCCTCATAATGAAGAGCTTATTTTTTTAGTGGCGTTCCCAAGAGGATTCGAACCTCCGGCCTTTCCCTTAGGAGGGGAACGCTCTATCCAGCTGAGCTATAGGAACATGCAAATAAATAATAGCACATTCAAATTTAAAAATAAAGAATAATTTTTTATAAGTATAAAATAAACCTATTATTTTAAAATATTATTCGGGGTATAGGATATTAATTATTTTGTATGTATATGGATGGTAAATAAGGGAAGAATAAAAAATGAAGTTTTATGAAAAAAACACGTTAACAAGCCATATTTTATGCACACATATCCGGGTGTTTGTTAAAAAACAATATTTTTTGATTTTTTTTTACATTTTCTTGTTGACAACTTAAAAATGAACTTGTATAATGTGACTGCTGTGAAAAATTGTGACATTTAATTTTATGTATTAAATGGAATAAATTTTGTAATAACAAATAATCATATCGTGTGATAGAAAGGAGAAATTACAATGCCAACAATTGCTCAATTAGTACGTAAAGGAAGACAAGATAAGACTACAAAATCAAAGGCTCCAAGCCTAGGTGTATCTTTCAATACTCTTCAAAAGCGTTATACTAAGGTAAACGCACCTCAAAAGCGTGGAGTTTGTACTCGTGTTACAACTATGACACCTAAGAAGCCAAACTCAGCTTTAAGAAAATATGCCAGAGTTCGTTTATCAAATGGAATGGAGGTAACAGCATACATTCCAGGAATTGGACACTCTTTACAAGAGCACAGTACAGTTCTTATTCGTGGTGGTCGTGTTAAGGACCTTCCAGGTGTACGTTACCATATCATTCGTGGTGCACTAGATACTACAGGAGTTGCAAATCGTTTACAATCTCGTTCTAAGTATGGTGCTAAGAGACCAAAAGCAAAGAAGTAATATCTTCTTAAAACACAATTAATTTATAAAAATCTTAATTTGAAAAGGAGGAATCGCCATGCCTCGTAAGGGACATATCGCTAAAAGAGAAGTGCTTGCAGATCCAATTTATGGTTCTAAGCTTGTAACTCGTGTTATGAACACAGTTATGTTAGACGGTAAGAAGGGTACTGCTCAAAGCATTGTTTACGGTGCTTTAAACCGTGTTAAGGAAGTAACTGGTCAAGATGCTCTTGAAGTATTTAACACTGCTATGAATAACATTATGCCAGTTGTTGAAGTTAAGAGCCGTCGTATTGGTGGACAAAACTACCAAGTTCCAGTAGAAGTTAGACCTGAAAGAAAGGAAACTTTAGGTTTAAGATGGTTAGTCACATATGCTCGTAAGAGAAATGAAAAGACTATGGAAGAGAAGTTAGCTAAGGAAATTATGGACGCAGCTAATGGAACTGGTGCTGCTGTTAAGAAGCGCGAAGATACTCATAAGATGGCTGAAGCAAATAAGGCATTTGCTCACTATCGTTTCTAATTTATAAAAGGAGTTTAAATTATGGCTAGAGAACATTCACTAGATACATATCGTAATATTGGTATCATGGCCCACATTGATGCTGGTAAGACAACTACAACTGAACGTATCTTATTCCATACAAAAGTTATTCATGATATTGGTGAAACACATGAAGGTGCTTCACAAATGGACTGGATGGAGCAGGAAAAAGAGCGTGGTATCACTATTACTTCTGCTGCAACAACAGCTTATTGGAAGGGATATCGTTTAAACATTATCGATACACCAGGACACGTAGACTTCACAGTTGAGGTTTCTCGTTCACTTCGTGTACTTGATGGTGCCGTAACAGTTCTAGATGGTCAAGCAGGTGTTGAACCTCAAACTGAAACAGTTTGGCGTCAAGCATCAGAGTACAATGTACCTCGTATCGTATTCGTTAATAAGATGGATAAGACAGGTGCTGATTTTGCATACTCTGTTGGTACTATCCATGACCGTTTAGGAGCAAAGGCTGCTGCAATTCAATGGCCTATTGGTTCTGAGGATTCATTCCGCGGAGCTATCGATCTAATCACTATGAAGGCTTATGAATTCGATGGTGGTCCAGAAGAAAACTATAAAGAAATTGAAATTCCAGCTGATTTAGCTGAAATCGCAGCGTTAAAGCGTCATGAATTACTTGAAACAATCGCTGAGTTCGATGATGAAATCATGATGCAATTACTTGAAGGAGAAGAACCTGCTATTGATCAAATCAAGGCTGCTATCCGTAAGGAAGTATTAAAGGCTGAGTTCTTCCCAGTTTTATGTGGTTCTGCATACAAAAATATGTGCGTTAAGCTTATGCTTGATGCTGTAATCGATTACTTGCCATCTCCAATTGATATCGGAGCTGTTAAGGGATACGATGAAGAAGGTAATGAAATTGATATTCAACCTTCTGATGATGAGCCATTCACAGCTTTAGCATTTAAGGTTATGACTGACCCATTCGTTGGTAGATTAACATTCTTCCGTGTATATGCAGGTCATATTACATCAGGTTCTTATATTGTAAATACAACTAAGCACGTTAAAGAGCGTTTAGGACGTATCATGCAAATGCATGCTAATCACCGTAAGGAAATCTCTGAGGTTTTCGCTGGTGATATCGCTGCTGCAATCGGATTTAAGAACACTACAACTGGTAATACTTTATGTGCTGAAAAGAATGAAATTATTCTTGAACAAATGGTATTCCCAGAGCCAGTTATCTCTGTTGCTGTTGAGCCAAAGACTAAGGCTGACCAAGAAAAGATGACTACAGCTTTATTAAAGCTTGCAGAAGAAGATCCTACATTCAGAACATATACAGATCAAGAAACTGGTCAAACAATCATCGCTGGTATGGGTGAGCTTCACCTTGATATCATCGTTGACCGTATGAAGAGAGAATTTAACGTTGTTGCAAACGTTGGTGCTCCACAAGTTTCATATCGTGAGACTATTTCTCAAGCTGCTGAGGTTGAAGGTAAATTTATTCACCAATCAGGTGGTCGTGGACAATATGGACACGTATGGATTAAGTTCGAACCAAATCCTGGTAAGGGCTATGAATTCGTAGATGCTGTTGTTGGTGGTACAGTTCCTCGTGAATATATTCCAGTTGTTGATAAGGGTCTTCAAGAGGCTATGCCTAATGGTATCATTGCTGGTTACCCAGTAATAGACGTTAAGTGTACATTATTTGATGGATCATACCATGAAGTCGACTCATCAGAAGCTGCCTTCAAGATTGCTGCATCTATGGCATTAAAGGCAACTAAGGAAAAGTGTAAGCCAATCCTTCTTGAGCCTATTATGGATGTAGATGTTATCGTTCCAGAAGATTATGTTGGTAACGTTATCGGTGACTTAACTTCTCGTCGTGGACGTCTTGAGTCACAAGAGCGTCGTGGAAATGGATTAAATATCCGTGCATATGTTCCACTAGCTGAAATGTCAGGATACGCTACTGCACTTCGTTCAAATACTCAAGGTCGTGGAACATTTATGATGCAAATGCATACTTATGAACCATGTCCTAGAAATGTTCAAGAAGAAATTGTTAAGGCACGTTCTTAATAAGTAATTGAATTATAATATACTTGATTTTGCCCCAGAAATGGGGTAAAATATCAGTATAATGGTTATGAAAATAACCAGGAAAGTAAAAAAAATAATTAGGAGGACCATATATTATGGCAAAACAAAAATTTGATCGTTCAAAACCACATGTTAACATTGGTACAATTGGTCACATCGACCATGGTAAAACTACTTTAACAGCTGCAATTACTTCAGTTCTAGCTGCTAAGGGTCTTGCTGAAAAGAAAGACTATGCTAATATCGACGCTGCTCCAGAAGAGAGAGAGCGTGGTATTACAATTAATACTGCACACGTTGAGTATGAAACTGAAAAGCGTCACTATGCACACGTAGACTGCCCAGGACATGCCGACTATGTAAAGAACATGATTACTGGTGCTGCACAAATGGATGGTGCTATTCTAGTAGTAGCTGCAACTGATGGTGCAATGCCTCAAACTCGTGAGCACATCCTTCTTTCTCGTCAAGTAGGAGTTCCAAAAATCGTTGTATTCTTAAATAAGTGCGATATGGTTGATGATGAAGAGTTCATTGACTTAGTTGAAATGGATATTCGTGAATTACTTAACGAGTATGACTTCCCAGGTGATGAAATTCCATTCATCCGTGGTTCAGCTCTTGGTGCTTTAAATGGAGATCCAAAGTGGGTTGCTAAGATTGAAGAATTAATGGACGCTGTAGATTCATATATTCCTACACCAGTTCGTGATAATGATAAGCCATTCTTAATGCCAGTTGAAGACGTATTCACAATTACTGGTCGTGGTACAGTTGCTACTGGACGTGTTGAGCGTGGTATGGTTAAATTAAACGATACAGTTGAAATCGTTGGTATTAAGGATACTATTTCTTCAGTAGTTACTGGTCTTGAAATGTTCCGTAAGCTTCTTGATTTCGCTGAAGCAGGAGATAATGTTGGTGTTCTTCTTCGTGGTATCGATCGTACTCAAGTACAACGTGGTCAAGTATTAGCTAAACCAGGTTCAGTACATCCTCATCACAAGTTCAAAGCTCAAGTATACGTACTAAGCAAAGAAGAAGGTGGACGTCATACAGCATTCTTCTCTAACTACCGTCCTCAATTCTATTTCCGTACAACAGACGTTACTGGTACAATTACTCTTGAACCAGGTACAGAAATGGTAATGCCAGGAGACAACACAGTAATGACAGTTGAATTAATTCACCCAATTGCTATCGAACAAGGAACTAAGTTCTCTATTCGTGAAGGTGGACATACTGTAGGTGCTGGTTCAGTTACTGAGGTTATTGAATAATTTAAAAAAATTAGAGAGCTTCGGCTCTCTTTTTTTTGGTTTTATGATATAATAGTCACAAGGAATGTGATAATATGATTTTTGATACTCATAGTCACCTTTTTAGCGAGGAATTTGATAATGATCGTGAAGAATGCCTAAAAAGATGTGATGAACTTAATATAAAGCTTATGCTAGTGGGTTATTCTCATATAGGGAACCAACAAGCTTATGATTTAGCACAAAAAAATTCTAATTATTATTGTAGTGCTGGTATTCATCCAGATCAAGCTAGTCCTAATTATCTTAAGGATATAGAACTTTTAGAAGCATTTTTAGATAGCCACAAGGTTAATGCATTAGGTGAAATTGGACTTGATTATCATTATGATGATGGTCCTCTAAGGGAATATCAAATACCATTATTTAAACTTCAAATGGAAATTGCACTTAAAAGAAATTTGCCGGTTATTATTCATACAAGAGATGCATGGGCAGATACGCTTGAAATATTAAAACCTTATGCACATAAATTAAATTGTATTTTGCATTGCTATTCAGGTTCACTTGAAATGGCACGAGAATTTATTAAAATGGGCTTTTATATTGCAATAGGGGGAGCTATTACATTCAAAAATTCAAAAGAAATTAAAAGAGTATGTGCTAATATTGATTTAAATTATATGTTAGTTGAAACTGATTGCCCATACATTACGCCTCATCCTTTTAGAGGTAAACGTAATGAAAGTGCATATATTATTTATACGATTGAAGAAATAGCTAAAATAAGAGAAATGTCTATTTTAGAAATTGAAAAAATAACATATAATAATGCATATAGAGCTTTTAATTTGGAGGTTTCAAATGAAAAAATTTAGTATACTTTTATGCTTAGGGGGAGTTGCTTTAACACTTGGGAGTTGTTCTATCCTAAACAAAACAAGTTCTAATCCCGTGGCATCTAATCCTGATATTTATATTGTTAATAATTCTGTATCTGATGTTGTTAGTAATGTTGAGGCATCTTGTATTGGTGTTTATTCAAGTGACTCTTCATCAGCTTCAACAGGCTCAGGTGTTGTATTTAAAAATGAAGGACTTAAGTATTATGCTTTAACTAACTATCATGTTGTATCTAACGCTATTTCTGGTAATCGTGTTATTGGTAAGGTAGAAGCTTATATTAATGGCAAAACCTATATTGACGCTACAATTGAGGCGGTTAATCCAAATAAGGATCTTGCGTGTATAAGTTTTGAAGCGGCTGAAAAATATAATGTTGGTGTATCAAAAATTACAGATAATGGGATTGTTATAAATCCTGGCGAAACAGTTATTGCGATTGGTTGTCCTTTGGGTTTAACTAATTTTAATACAGTTACGGTTGGTGTTGCATCTCGTAGTTTATATTCCCTAAGCTTTGATACAGTACTTAATACAACCTCAACAGTAGAGGTTATTCAACATGATGCTGCAATAAATTCAGGTAATAGCGGAGGGGCGCTATTTAATATTAAGGGTGATTTAATTGGTATTAATTTTGAGAAAACAACTTTGTCAAGCAGTGGAATTGTAGTTGAAGGTATGGGCTATGCTATAAGCTTAAATGAAGTAAAAAACTTTATAAAAACTTATGGATTAGAATAGGGTGGCTCTATATGAAAAAGAAAATTTTATCTTTTATATTATTACCTACTATTTTTCTTGCAAGCTGTAATTTGTCTAGTAATCAAAATGAAATTAATATTATTTACCAGGATAAAAGCGAAGAATCTATCGATTATGATAAAGGTCTAAAATCAAGTTTTGCAGTCAAAAATGAAGAAACTGGAACATATTCTGGTACAGTTATTGAATATACTAATAATAAATATTATGGTTTAAGTTCAAGTGATTTAGGAAGTATTAATGCTAATGTTGTTATATATGAAAATTCAAAAACAGTTGATGCAAAAATAATAGGTCTTGATACAAAGAACAATTTATCATTACTTGAGTTTAGTGGCGATTCAATTGATTTTTCACTTCCAACAATAGAATACGAATATCTAAAAGGTGAAGCAATATATACTGTTTCAACTCCACTTTCACAAAGTAAAAATGAAATACCATTAAATAGTATTACAAAAGGCTATTTATCAAGGATTGATAGCATTTATCTTGCAAGTGATGCAAGTCTTAATTCATCAAGCTATGGTTGTGGCTTTTATAATCAAAATGGAGCGTTACTAGGCATATTTACGTCTAAAATTGATTCGGATTTAAAGGAAAAAGAATATATTCAAGGAATGTCTTCGGCTTTAAAAATGGAATATGTAATGAAATCTTATAAGCAAATGAAGACTTCTGGCGAGGTTAAAAGAACAACAATAGGTATAACTGTTACAGAGTATCATAAAAGCTTAAATGATTTACAAGCACAAATGTATCCAAGTGAAATTTATAGTAAAATTAAGGTGCCTGATTTAGAAAGAGTATATTGTGTTGTTTTAAATGTTGATTCTAAAAAGAATAATGTTGATGGTCTAATTGAGGCTGGTGATATTATTATTTCTTGTAATGACGAGGAAATTATCCACAACTCTGATATATCAAAGGTTTTATCATTTGCACAAATTGGTGATAAATTAACCTTTAAAATTAAACGTTATAATAGTCAAACGAAAGAATTTGATGATTTTGTGCGTGTTATAACTTTAACAAAGTAAATAACCAAAATAGTAAACCTTGCATAAAATATATCGAGGTGATATTTTGTCAAATACTTGTTGCCAAGGAAATAATGGCGGAGTTAACCAAAATGGTGGCGGATTCGCATTTATTCTAGTATTGTTTATATTAGTAATATTGGTGGACGCTACTACAAAAAGCCCAATATAAAAGAGTTAAGATTTCGGTCTTAACTCTATTTTTAATTAAATTCAATTTCTTGGATTCCATCTTTAGTGATCATTATCTTGTTAATAGAAGAATTGATTAATGTTTTCTTAGCTTGGTCAGTTAAATTATCCCAATCATTTACTAAAACTTTTAATGCTTTGATTTTAAGCCTATTATATCGCTTAGTTTGCTCTTTTTCTTTAAGGCTATCCATTTTATCGCTAAGCTCTTTTTCTTGTGATTTAAGGCTATTTAGTGAAGCAATCACCATATTAGATGCAAGCCTATACTCGGTATCATCAATAACTCCGTTCATAAGCTTATCTAACAAAACTTCTCGATTTTTTTCTTTAATGCTTATTTGCGAACGAACAGCTTGAAGTTCCCTATCTAAATCTTTAGGCTTGGATACTGATAGCTTAATGTTGTTTTCATCAATACCTCTAATGAATTCGATAAACCAGTTATTGAACTTATTGATATTAATTGCGTAATCACATATATGGTCGTTGTCATACATTTTATGCTTGCTATTACATACATAATAAAGGTAGTTAGCATGATGCTGACGAGTGCCAATTTTTAAACCACAGGTAGCACAAAAAAGTACATCGCTAAAAATATAGCTATCAATTGGATGTTTCCTTTTAAAATATTGTGTTTTCTTTTCTAATTGTGAATAAAGAGTATCCCAATATTCCTCAGTAAAATAAGGTTCAACATTTGTTGCTTTATATAAAATTGCTGAATTTTTAGGCTTCTTAGCACGATCATTAAAGTTGTAATAATAACTAATACCACTATATCCTTTATATATTGGATTAGTTAGAATTGCTCTTATATCTGAAATGTACCATTTCTTTTTACTGTCAGAAGAATTGGCTGCAGTTTCCTCAGCAATATGTCTTGTTATCTTGTTATAGCTCCATCCTTGTGAAGCTAGCTTATAAATCAGCTCAACTATTGACCTTCTTGATTCATCGATGATGTATTTTTTATTTTCGTCATCGTATAGATAGCCATAAGGGACTCTACCATTTTTAAGTTTGATGTGTTCGTTCATTAGCTTTTGGCGCTTTCCTGCCATCATACGTTCAGTAATCTTTTTTCTTTCAAGTTCGGCAAAAGCACCCATAATAGAAAACATTGTCATACCTGCATCGTCTTTAGTATCAATAGCTTCATCAGACAGTAGAAGTTCAACATCCGCTTCATCAAGCTGATTCTTAATAGTAAGAAGATCTAATAGATTTCTTGAGATTCGGTCAGTTTTGTAAGCTATAACGTAGTTGAACTTATGCTCTTTAGCATCTTGTAGCATTTCCTGGAGAGCCTTACGTTTGATAATTGAGTGGCCTGAAATTCCTTCATCGCTATATAATTTGTAAATTTCAATATTATTTTTGTTGCAATACTCGATTAATCGTTTCTTTTGAGCTTCAAGCGAAAAGCCATGTTCAGCCTGTTCATCTGTAGAAACACGAGTGTATAAAGCTGCCTTCATTTTTAAACACCTATCTTATTTCTTTGAATTGATTTTACTACTTAAATAACTCAGGATTTGTTTTGTAAAGCTCTAAAGCTTTCTTTAAGAACGCAGCAGTTCCTAACTCTTCCTTGATACTGGCTATAGTTTCCCCAAATACCTCACGATCTAATTTTACATCAAAACGTAAGTATTTTTCTTTTGCCCATTCTTTTTCTTGTTCATAGTTTCTTGCCATGATTTTTCTCCTTTTGAATTGATTTTATTGTAAAAGATGTTAAAATAATAGTAGAAGAAGTCCCCCATTTAAGGGGAGAGGCTTACTTGCCTCTCTTGTTTGCTTCATTAATCGTCTTGATTAAATCTCTTTGCAACTTGATTAGTTCAAGGACAATTTGAAGCTTTAGGACTTCTTTTTTATTATCCATCTTTTAACTTACTTTGTGAAATCGTATTTATCTACATATTCAATGTAGTCAAGGAGCTTCTCGGCCTTTTCAATTGACATTGAGCTTAAGTATCCGCTAATGAATTTTCTAGTGTTGGAGTAGTTTATGCCCATACGCTCACAGAATGTCTTTAGGTTGATAATATCAATTTTATCCTTAATTTTTTGCCTTAGCTCCTCTTTGATTTCAGTTTGACTTTTTTCCATATATTTTGTATAATGATGATAGAATCATCCCCCCCCTAAGGGGAGAAGAAGAATTATTTCCTCTTCTTAGCTAGTAGGTCAAATATTGAGGCTGCTAAACTTACAATACTTGCTACAAGGCTAATGATTCCTATTATTAAATTTATCATCACTATTTCCTCCTTCTTTATACTTATGTTATACAGCAAAAATGCTTGTTCGTCAATAAGAAAGTGAAAATAATTGATGATTTTTTTAAATTTTATAAGTAAAAAAGCAAAGACCACCAATCTTTGCTTCTTTTATTATTGAGTTGTACAGTTAGCTCATTTTCCGAATATATTATATATGAGCTTAACGCTATTGGCAATAAAAAAATAAAATTAATGATGCAAATAATGACATTCTATGTTAGAATAAGAAACAGGAAGTCTATAAAACGGTGCTACTCCGAGTTTCATTTATTGGAGGTGGTGCTTATGTTAATAAATGCATAAGTCCTCCAAGAGTGTTCCTGGAGGACTTACCAAATGCAAGAAATTGCTGCAATTATTAATCTTGTTATATCAGTAATAAGATTAGTAATTCAAATTCTTTCATTTAAAAGGAAGAAGTAGTCTTTTGACTATTTTTTTGCAAGAGGAAAAGAAAACACCGTCGTAACCGGTGTTCCTCTTGTAAATACCATAATTTTTACAGGAGTAAGCCGTTGAATAGGCTTCCTTCTATTTTTATTATATACAATAATTTTCTTTTTATCAAGCAAAAACTATTATATAATATGAAATAATATCTATTTTAGTGCATCTTCAAGAAACATATAGTCAGGATCAACGTTAAAATAAATACAATACTTAGTAAGAGAAGAGCTATCTATTAGCTTGTTCCCCGTTTCATAAGCTATATAGTCGTTTACGTCTAATGAAGCTATTTTAGCCATCTCCTCATTAGTTAAATTGTTTTTAGCCTTTAAGACGGCTAATCTGTTGTAGTGCTTAAATTCCATATATTTTATCCTCCTTAATGAAATTTTTATTACCTTTTTTTGCACATTTTGTAACGATTTTTGCATAATTTGTTACGCTTTTTGCATAAAATAGTATTGTCAGGCTTGACAAACCTAGGAAAAATTTTGTATTATTATTATGCAAGGTGACTTGTAAACTGTGGGATTTCCCGCCGGATGAGTGTTTTGCACAATAAAGCCGTTGTTTGATTTACCTAAGAGTAAAATTAATATATGATTAAGTGCACGTTTCTTAGCGTGCATTTTTTCGTTTTTTATGTTTATTATTTTTTCTTATGTAGAACGCAGTTATAACTAAGTATTCCCCTTCAGTGTCTTTAATAGGAATAACAATCTTATAATTATTCGTTAAACAATATAAGTCAAAACGGTCTTTATAATTTTTATCAGGTACGCGGTATAATGCTTTACATTTATTCTCACAATGTTTTAAGTTATTAAGAATAGAGAAAATCCATTCCAAACGTTGTACTCGTAATATATCATATTCACCAATGATGCCATCAGCTTTAGTATGATATTTTTCACTACCTATTGCAAATTTATTGAAACAGGCATCACCTTCAATATCATGGTAAACTAAGTACATAGGTTTTCCGTTATATATTACATATTTATTTTTTATGTTTGTATTAAAGTCATTTTTCCTACGATTTATATATTCCTCTTTCGTCTCACTATATTCTTTTTGAACTAAAGGTGGCAAAATGCAAGTATTAGAAGTCATTTTCGGTCTCCTTTTCGAAAATATAAACGTTATAGTGAGATATTTCACCATAAGTAAATTTTGTGTTTTTATTAAATGATATATTAAAGGTTGTTTCGATAAACTTAATTAGCTCTTTTTTAGCAATTGATCCATTACTTGATGTGTGGAGCTTTCTCATTTTATATGTTGCAGCTCCTGCAAGAATATCTGCAATTTGAATTAATTGCACATCGTATGATTCACATACTTTTGATTCAAATTGTACACTATATTTTTTTGCAAAATGTCTTGTCAGGTATCTTGAAATAATTTTCATATCCTTGTATGAATTACTGTCTTTTTTATCTGACAATATTTCGATTTTATCAATGTCATAGTTCCATAAAATTGATTGTAGAGGGAATTCAATTAATTTATAGTAAACCTTGTTATACCATTTGTTTGTATTTTCGTTTAATGATTTATCAGCAATTAAAATCCTTATTTTAAGCTTTGAATTATCTTTAATAAACTTAAAAATTTCCTTATACATATCAAGTGTGGCAGAAGATACTTTGTTCCACTTTAGTTCTGTTTTAGCTGAAATGTTATGTCTTTCTTTAATTTTCTTTATTTCTGCATTAATGGCTTTAGCTCTATCCTTCCTACAATAAACGGATGCAATAGCCATATACTTTGAATCATCATCCTTTAAGTGGCAACTTTCGTCGCAATAGAAAACCATTTTTCCTAGATTTGTTTTTTCTTTCATATTATTCAGTCTCCTTTATATAAAATAAAAGCATCCTATGTAAGAATGCTTTTTGTCAGTGGCGTACTACTGTACCCAAATGAATGAATCAGTGGCGTATCTACATACCCAAAATTCAATATAAGTTTAGCACTCTTTTATTTCATTGTCTAGTTTATTTCGCCCAGTATTTAACCTTAAATACCTCAATTGCATCATTAATAAGCTGCTCATACACATTGTACTTGTCAGCAATTTCCCAGGCTTGGAGTCCGTTCTCCAGGTCTTTTTTTATATCTTCAGGATTTAGGCCAGCTTCAAGAACTTGGTGCTTCATCGCTTTGTATTCGCATGATCGCCTACGTTTAGAAGTAGAAGAGAACTTATAGAAGGTATCAGTATCAATGTGTGCCTTCTCATGACCCAATATGTAGCCGTACTCAAGAGGCTTGTATTCTCTATTGTCTAGGATTATTCCTGTTATGTTATTTGTTTTAATCGTGACTGCATCAAAGCTGCGTTCGGTTAGGTCCTCTTTGAACACCAATACACGCTCCTCTTGCAGCTTTTGCTCGATTTTCTCAAGATATGTCATACTACCACTCCCTTAATTGAGAAAAATAAAAGCCCATATATAGAAGAAGGGGCTTGGTTAGTGGTGGGATGATTTGTTGTGTTGGTTTATAAGAAATTCGGCATATGTAATAAGCGCTTTTTTATCTTCAGATGTTAATTTATCATATGTTCCGTGTAAGGCAAATTCAACATCATTGGCTTGTATTGATTCACTATTTCGTTGATTAGATAGACCCAATAAATAATCTGATGATACATCGAAAAAATCGCAAAAAGACTTAAGACTATCGGATGTAAAATTTCTTTCACCACGTTCAATCATGGCAATGTTTGAATAGGTCATACATAACTTATCTGCAAGTTCTCTTAAAGTTAAACCTCTTTCTTTTCTTAGTTCTCTAAGTCTATTTCCGGTATTCATAGTATCATCTCCTTATGTATATTCTAGCATTTGAACACTTTAAATGCAATTTTTTGTACAAAAAGTGCAAAAATATGTTGACAAATACAATTTTAGTGTTATTATTAACGTGTAGTGCACAGATGGTGCACAAAGAAAGAGGAGATAAAATGGATGCTACAATATTTGTCGCTTTTAATAAAAACATCGAATTAGATATATGCATTAATCATGCTTGTATAGGCAAGATAACTGCACAACATTTTGCGATACTTAAAGCAAACGGAGATAAAAAATATACTATGGAAGCTTGTCTTGGAGATGCAACACCTGAAAATGGTTATAAGTCAACTGTTGTGTTCTCATCCGAGCCATTCGACCATTTCACTTATCACGAAGAAGCTCAGACTATTAATCTTGAGATGTATTAGGAGGTAGTTATGTTAGAAGTCGTATTGTTCTTGGGTCTTGGGTTGCTCGTCAGCCTGTTTGCCCTAATTAAATAATTTAGCCGGCACTTGAGTATTGTTTTAATTGTACTATTTCCCTCCCTAATCGCACACTCAAGCCAAATAAACAAATTCGTTCGGTTTTAATTCAATGAAAGGAGAAAAAGAAGGATGTCAATTAAATTCTTATTGATAGAGAGGGAGCATTCGGCATAAACAAAAAAGCTGATATGTGTATTCATATCAACTCATTTGCGGATTTTGTTTAGTTTAAACTTTGCAATAGTATCAAAAGGTTTTATACGTGCTTTTTACGATGCCAACTAATCGAAACAGCTAATTTGATGTTGCAAATTAGCCTGGCTAATCAAATGATTAACTTTGATACGATTGATGCTATAGGGATGTAATACACCATCCCTTTCTTGAAGAATGCTCACTTTACCGGTTCCGTTCCGGGAGGAATAACTATGCCTTACGCATCGCAATTAGAAAACAACAGGGCATAGGCATTAGGGCTTTAAGTAGTTTCTTCAAGCCGGATGCCCCCTCTCTGTCAATAAAAAAATTGACAAAATAATTATAGCATAATTTTTATGCAAAATACAGGAGGAATAAGAAATGAGTTTTAAAGAGTTGATTAAGTCTAAAGGTTTCACGCAAGAAAAATTAGGAGCAATAGTTCATAAGTCACATACAACAATTTACAGTTGGTGTAAGGGGATTTGTGAGCCTGATTGTAAGAGTATTATACTCCTAGCTAAAGCGCTTGATGTAAGTGTGGAACAAATAGTAAAAGTATTTGCTAAGGTAGGTGATTAAATGGCCAAACAAGACAAAGACGCTTGTCCTGAGGTTGTATGGGTTAGCCGTAATTTAAAGTGGTATGGGAATTGCTTCTTAGGTAAGTCCGTAAGCCCTAAGCTAATGCAAGAACTGAAGGAGCGTGGATTTGACGTTGTCAAAACAAAAAAGCCATCTGGAATGTGGCTAGAACTAAAGGAGGAATAAGAAATGATAATGATTGTATCGCTACTCGGTATAGAAATGAGAATAAATCTCGCTTCTATAACTAAGCAATGGATTAAGGATTTTGTAGAAACAGGAACGGTTGAGGTGAAGGGCTATGAAAGGAAACGCTAGTTTTTGGATTAGCTTGCTATGTTTAGCTATATCGCTATTCGTATTTACAGTAGCATTAATCAATCTAATTACAGGTAAGCCAAGCTGGGCACATAACTCAAATATTTGTATCGTACTAGCTAGCTTAACAATATTAACGTGTATGATTCAATTAATTTTAGGAAGGAGAAAAAAAGATGTGGATTAGAAGTCAAGATAAGAAAATGTTAGTGGATGCAAGTTATATTAAAGTGTGCCAAGGAGCAAAACTTATAATTTTTGTGATTATAAAAAGACTTGGTGGCTTAAAAAAGACAAGAGCGAATAGGAGGTGAAAGAATGAATAAGGTAAAAGGGTATCGTGTGATGTGCGGGTACAGTCAAGCACAAATGGCTGAAATGATTGGCATCGTTAAGCGAACTTATACAAGTAAAGAGCAAGAAGGAAATTGGACAGTAAAGGAAGCTAACGCAATTGTTGAAGCTATTAAGCGCAAGATTCCAACTATAAAATATGAAGATATTTTTTTAGATTAGATGTGCACTTTAAGAGCAATTTTGCAAATAAAGCATAATTAGGAGGATTTGAAATGAATTACAAAGAAGAAGATAAGGCACTAATTAAAAGTGCTGGTTATATATACTATGACTTCACAGAAGAGAAGGTGCGTAAGATTATCACTAAGGAGATAGAAGACGTTACCAATAATGAATGGAGAACGCTTATACAAATGCTATATCCAAACAAAATGGTAGGAAGTGGGCTTATTGATAGTGTATTGATTTTTACTATAAGTCAAAAAACACATAGAAGAGTTGATCCACCTTTAAGAGCGTATAGAGACGTGCGAGACAATAGAGGTAAGGAAGGCAGCTTACTTAATCAAATTTACAATGCCTTAAAGAAGGCTGGATTTGAAGATGCTATACACGAGTCTTGGAAAGAGTATTGTTTGGAGGTAGAACTATGAATGAAAATGTAAAAAAAGTATTTGAAATGCTAGGTGTTAAAGTTTACGACGAGTTTAAACTTGATGATGGACAAGATACTCTTTATAGGATAGATGAAAATCTATGGGTACATTATAGAGTAAATGATTCTTGGGAAAAATCTCAGTTAAATATTAGTGATTTTTTAAATGGAAACTTTGAAATTGTTAAGCTACCCAAGAAAAAGAAACTTCGTGATTGGACTATGGATGATTTTAAAAAATGGGAAGATGTAAATTGTAAAGGAGTTTGTGATGATTGTCCATTTACTAATGTCCATTGTAATGATAATGCTAAAAGATTTTGGATGAACCACAAAGATTTATTCTCGGACAAATTCCTAGACCAAGAAGTGGAGGTACCAGAATAATGGAATATAAAGAATTTACTACTGGAAAAGAAATTGCAGAATACTTTAATTCAAGAAATATTGTTCAAATTGTAAAGCTTGAATCAGGCTTTGGTGTCTTTTATGAAATATCTAAAAAAGATATTCTAAAGAAAATGTACATGAATTTGCCAGCTTATAGCTATACCGAAGATCTAAAGGACGAACGCTTTGCAGCAACATCTATAGACTTAAAGGGATTAGGTTTTTCTCAAGCTGAAATGCCAATTGCGATAAATGAAGCAATAGAAACAATTAAGCATTACAAAGATGAATATGGTAATCAGTTCTACGACAAGATAATTGTTGATGGCTTAGTCGTAAAAGGCATAGCATCAAAGTATTTTGAATAGTCTTAAGATTATATCACTAATCATTAAGACAAGCTAAACAAACATAATTTATAGAAAGGGGATGGTTGTATGGCAGTTACCGAAATTATAAACGGAATTAAATGTACCTTTCCAGTTTCGAGGCAAGAATCACTAGGCCGATTTGTAAGACTAATTAAGGAAGCTGTCTTACAAGAAATAGAGGATGGAAAATTGCCTCCTGACTACTTAGACAAGAGGCTAAAAGAAGAAGGATTTACTGATGAAGATATTAAGGAATTAGAAAGGCAGGCAGATGAAGAATGAAAGAAGCAAAGAAAGCACTGAGAAATTCAATAATAGCATTAATAATAGCGAGTGCTAGTTTTATAGCTCAGCTTATTAATTTAATTATAATTCTAATAAGGAGATAGATAAAATGACACCTATATATACTTCTAAAAAGGAACCAAATATAAACCATACACAAGCATTAGAAAGTAGAGTCACAGAATTGGAACAAAGTTTAAAATGTGCTCGATGTAGATATAAGAATGAATACGAATTTATCGAAAGAACTGAAAATGAAAAAAGAAGAAAAGAAGCGATAGATTTTGAACGAAAAGAAAAAAAGCGGAAAGATAGTCCGCTTAATAAAGAAGATTTTTGGCTAAATATATTAATCATATGCTTAATTGCTTTTATTGTTGTAGCCATTGGTGCGTTCATTGCATTAGTAATACTAAAAGCAAAAAGAATTAATTGACAAAAAATGAAGCAGCAGTAAGAAGCAAAGATATTGCGGACATCACGATTGCTGCAATAGAAAGTTTGTTGGCTTTACCTGATATCTTATTTGCTTCAAGAGATAATTTGTTAGATTCTTCAGGAAGTGCGAGTTTAGATCTCATTTCGATTTCATATTCCTCGATGGCAGCTAATCCGTAAGGCGTTAGAGCATAACATCTTGAATCACCTATAAAACGTAAATTTATATCTTCATTTTGTGATGCGATTGCTAAGTTTAATTTGCTATAGTAACAAATAACAGTATCAGGATTTAAAACATCACCCTTTTCTTTTAGCAAATTAGCAATTTGATTTCGACTATAATAAGGATTATTTTCATCTTTTGCCTTTTCTCTCATCATTTTTAAGATTTCATAATCAATTTTACGTAAGTACATAAATTTCAACTCCTTAAGCGTAATTATATCACGTTTAAGGAAAAGCATAAATATAGAAAGGAAATAGATAGAATGGAAGAAATACAAATATTTAACAATCCTGAGTTCGGTGACGTAAGAACGATGGAAATCGATGATAAGCCTTACTTTTGTGCTAGTGATGTAGCAAGTATGCTTGGCTATGTTAGACCAGCTGATGCTATTGCTCAACATTGCAAGGGGTCGGTAAAACACCGAGTCCTTACAAATGGTGGTGAACAGGATATGAAGTTCATTCCAGAAGGCGACGTTTACCGATTAATAGTAAGGTCTAAACTACCTCAGGCCGAGAAGTTTGAAAGCTGGGTATTTGATGAAGTGTTGCCAACTATCCGCAAGCATGGGCTTTACGCACCTGATGAGCTATTAAATAACCCAGACTTGGTTATTCAAGCAATGACTAAGCTTAAAGAAGAACGCTTGAAAACGGAAAAGCTTGAGGCTGAAAAGGAAATGCTTGCACTTGAGAATAAGGCTAAAGAACAAGTTATTAATGAACTAAGGCCTAAGCTTAACTACTTAGATGTAATCCTGGGCTCAAAGAACTTACTTAACATTACTCAAATTGCTAAGGATTATGGAATGTCTGGAGTAGCTATGAATAAGATTTTGGAAGGTCTACATATCCAATATAAGCAACGTGATCAATGGCTTTTGTATAGTAGGTATCAATCTATGGGCTATACGAGCTCTGAAACAACATCTTACTATGATACTAAAGGGCAGCTGCAAACAAGGCTAGCAACAAAATGGACTCAAAAAGGAAGATTATTCCTTTACGAAATATTAAAGAAGAATGGTACAGTACCAACAATTGAAAAGGAGACAGCCACTAATGGAAAATAAGCAAGATTTATCTGAAATAAGTACTAAAGACTTAGTTGAAGAAATTTCAAAACGTGAAGGTGTAGTTAATACAATACAGGTTCCGCCTCATGCAAAAGTTGATATTAAGACGGAAGGACCTGCAATTGTATTGGTTGTTATTGACTAGTAAATTCTTTTGCAATAGAAGTTGCGTAAAACGTTATGAACAAATTTGCCTTTTGAAGAGCTAATTAAAAAGGCTTTGAAAATACCTTCTGGGACTTTGTAATACTCATATAAAGCACCATTGTTAAATTTAACATAAAGCGTATCTGGTTCATAACCAATTGAATGGACGTTACTAGAAACAACCTTAATCATATCCAAATAAATCACCTCGATTAAGTAGTTTGATTAGTTAATAAACTGCTACATAAGTGATTATACAACAAAATAAAAGGAGACAGTTAAAAATGAAAATTAAAAAAATAATTATTGATAACTTTAGAAATGTTGAGCATGAAGAAGTTGATTGTAAACATCTAACTATTTGGAAAGGAAAGAATGAGCTAGGTAAGTCAAATAGACTTAATGCTATCGTATTCCTTCTAATTGGAAAGGTGCTAACTGATAAGTACGGAGTTGGTGAAAATGACATCGAATCGGTGCTTTGCAATAAGCGTGATGATAGAGGAAGAAGACCTGAATGTAAGGTACAAGCCGTGTTTGAAAATGGGCAAACTATTAGTAGAGTTTATAAGGAACAATGGGTTAAAAAGCGTGGTTCATTAGAGGCTATCTATGAAGGTAATGTTACTGAGCTTTACAACAATGATTCAGTTGTTAATCAAAGTGAATGGGTCGACTTAATTAATCAGCTTTTTGAAATAAAAGAATGCAAATTTAAGCATAAAGATTTAAATATTATTCAAGCATATTTAGATCCTCTTTACCTCTTCCAAAAGACTGACTACAAGGTATTAAGAGCATTATTAGAGTCATTAGTTGGTGATGTCACAATGGACGACATTATTGCAGTTGAGCCTGCTTGTGCATTAGCTAAGGAAGAAATCCTAAAGTACTCAGGAGACGCTGCTAAGGCTCGTACAGGAGTTAACAAAGTAATCACTGATAAGGCAACTGGACTTGATTCTAAAATAACACAAATTGAGGCACAACTCGAGGTACTTCCAGCCCTTCCTTATGATGAAGAAAAGTATAAGAAGTTAAGTGATGAAGCATTTAATTATCAGTTGAATATTAAGAATATCAAGAATAATCCTAACTCAGCAGTTGCAGAACTAAAGGCTAAAAAGGACGCAATTCGAGCTGAATATGATGCTAAGGCTGATGCTAAGATTAAAGAAATTACGATTGAAAAAAGTACAATTCAAAATGATTATACAACGAGCTTATCTGAGCTTAATGCTAAGCTTCTAGCAAGTCAAAAAAAGGACCTAACAGAGCGTAAGAATGAGCCTTTAATTAAGGCACAATCTGAACTTCAAATACTTATCCAGCAACGCTATGAATTAGATGCTCAAAGCAACAATGATAAGGCTACCTATGATGGTCTAAAGAACAAATATACCATCTTAAGTAGCGAGGTTGAATTTGCTAAAACTAAAATAGTCACTCTGAAGAGTGAACTTGCAAATGTAGTCTCAAGAGAACCTGAGATTCAAGTGTGTCCACATTGTGGTGGTGTATTAAATGACCAGTTTATTACCGACTTCAAAAATAAGCGTTCTAAGGACGTAGAAAGTATCAAGATGAGTATTGATTCATACGAGAAACAAAACGCTGAAAATCAAGCTAAAATTAAGGCTATCGCAGCTGAGGCACAAACTAACGCTGATAACTACCGAGCTTTAATTGCAAAGCGTGATAATCTTGATGCTCAAATGGAAGCTAAGAAGGCTGAAATTGAAAGCATTAAATTAATTCCATTTGAGCCTAAGAGCGATTTAACAAAGGAGCTTGAAGCTAAGCTACAGTCTTTACAAGCAAATTATGAAAAGAAAAATACTGAACTAGCCACAACAAGAGATGTTGCTTTAAAAACTATCAATGATGAAAGAGTTCATAAGCTTACACAAATTGAATCTGACTTACAAATGGCTGAGATTAACCAAGTCACTTATATTGAGGCTCAAGTAAGAGAGCAAGAAAAGGCCCTAGAAGCCGTTAATACTGAACTTGAGGTTCTTATTCAGGCTAAGACTCAAAACGCTGCGAGAGAGGCTAAAATCAAGGAATTAGAGTGTGTTCAGCATGAACGCAACGAGAAACAAGCTCTATATGATGCAATTAATCTCTATATTCAAACTGAAATCAAGCTTGTAAATTCTAAATGCTACGATGCTACAGGTATTAAGTTTGTGATGCTTGAAGACCAATTCAATGGTGGACTTAAAGAGGTTTGCTACCCTGTATACGCTGATGGCAACCTAGAAATCCCATTCTCAAATTGCTCAACCTCAAGAAAGCTAATCTTAGGCTGCCAAATGATTCATTCGCTTAAGACTTTAATTGGAAGCAATGATCTTCCAGTAATGGCCGATAGATGCGAAGCATTAGACGATGAGCACTTAAGGATGCTTGGTTATGAGCAAATGTTCATTACTCAAGTATCAAATGATGAAAAAATAATAACTATTCAGGAGGATTAATTAAAATGGAAAACATTAAAAATACACAAGAAACAAAGGCGGTTGCTGTTAAGCCTGCCTTCAAGAGCTCTCTATCTAAAATGACGGAGACTTACACAAATTCGATAGTAGCTACATTCGCTGATATTCACCTCGACTTAGATGCGTATCAGAAGGTATGCCTTGCAAATGCTATAGCCAAAATTAATGAGCTACTTACAGCCAATGACCTCGCTTTTAACTCACCAAACCTCGAGCAATCTAATATCACAACAGTTCTATCGCAAATTGCTATGTTCAAGCTTAACCCCGCAGCTTCACCTAGAGAGTGTTATTTTCAACTAAGAAATTCTAATGGAAAGAAGCTCATTGAATTTGGTGTTGAAGGTAATGGAAACGATGCCATTCTAAGAACTTACGGAGTAAACGTTAAGGAAGTAATGCCACCTATCGTTATCAGGGAAGGTGACGAGTTTAACTATCCATACTTCGATGGTGAAAAGATGCAGCCATTCACCTGGAAGCCTCATTCATACACTGCTAAGCCTATTGCAGTTGCTTATGTTGTGACTAAAAATGACAGAACAAAGGAATATTTGATTTCTGAAAGAGAAAGCGTAGCTACTAATTTAAAAGCCCATATTGCTAACAACCTCATGAATGCTGAAAAAGATGTTAAGAATAGAATTTTAAACAAAATTAAGGACATGAGCCTTGATGCAATGCTATCTGATCCTGAGCTTTTAGAAGGTGTTGAAACAATGGCTTACGGGAAGCCAAAGACAATTACTTTAATTTCCCCTGCTTGGAAGAGTCCGCAATCAAGGGAAGAAATGATTATTCGTAAAATGAAAAATAACTGTACTAAGAAGTATCCTAAGGATTTTAAGAATAGCTATGTTGCAGCTACCTACGAAACAACAGCTGAAGATGCTCCAAGACGTGAGTATATTAACGCTGAAACCGAATATGAAACTACAGAAGAAGTTATCCAACAGGTTGAAGAAAAAGCAGGAACTGACACTATGCCTGAGGTTGAAGTAGAGCAAAAGCAAGAGCCTCAAGATAACCTAGAAGCGATTTTTGCTGATGCCTTAAAAGATGATAAAAAGCCTACACCTAACCAAGGAGGCAACAATACCTTATTCCCAGATTTGGAGTGATTTAAATGTTTAAAATTGATGTGCTAGCCTCGTCAAGTGCTGGCAACTGCTACATTATCTCTAAGGGTGATTTCCACTTTATGATTGAGTGTGGAATCCCCATAGGGGATATTAACTCAAAAATGCTAAAATTAGGGCTTAATTTGAATAACATTTCCTTTTGTTTAATATCACATAAGCATAAAGATCATTCACGAGAGATAAAGCCTATAGCAAGGTCAGGAATTAAGCTAATTGGACCTGAAGAAGTAGTAAGTCAATTTAGAGGTGCTACTATTGCTAAGCCTAAAGAAATCCTAGAGATAAAAGGCTTTAGAATAATCCCGTTTGAGGTTAATCATGGCGAGTGCTATTGCCTAGGATACGCTATAGAACACCAGGGCGATTGGTTGATGTTTGCAACTGACTGTAGATTGATTGAAGCTGACCTTTCAAAGTACCCAATTTCACAAATGATGATTGAATGTAATTACCTTGATGAGAAGGTCGGAGTTGATTCTTACAGGGAGCGTAGGCAAATTAATACTCACATGAGCTTAGAAGGGTGCATTAAGCATATTCAAAAGTTTAAAAGTTCAAGCCTTAAAGAAGTTTACTTACTACATATGTCGGCTGCCTATGGCGATACACTAATATCAAAAGCAATGGTTGAGGCAAAATTAAAAGAAATGAATATTGATGCGACTGTTTATGTGGCACAAGAACGAGGAGGTGTTTGCTGATGGCTGATGTTAAATGGATAAAAATTGCGACTGACATTTTTAATGATGAAAAAATACTCTTAATCGAGTCTCTTCCGGAAGCTGATACAATTATTACCATTTGGTTTAAATTGCTATGTTTAGCAGGTATTCAAAACAACTCAGGCGTTTTTGTTATGAATAATAAAATCGCATACACTGACAAAATGCTTGCAACTATTTTTAGAAGAAAGGAATCAAGCGTTCAACTAGCTCTTAAAACATTTGAAGAATTTGGAATGATTGAGGTTGTAGATAGTGTAATTACAATTCCAAATTGGGATAAATATCAGAAGCTTGATGCCTATGAAGCTAAAAAAGAATATATGAAAAACTATATGCAAGATTATCGTAGCAAACAAAAACAAATTGCGCAAGACTGTAAAACTAACGGTAAAACTAACGGTAAAACTAATGTTAGCCGCCTAGATAAAGAAGAAGATAAAGATAAAGAAGTATTAAAAGAAAAAAATCAGCCTTCTAGCCCTAAAATCCCTAAAGAACTCCAAGAACTATTCGATTTTTGGAACTCAAAAGGCATTGTTGTCCATAGAACCATCAATGAAAAAATGGTTAAAGCTTTAAAAAAATCCTTAGACCTTTATGGACAAGCTCAGATTAAACAAGCTATCGAAAATTACTCAATAGTCCTAAGCGATAGCACTTACTACTTTAAGACAAGATGGACTATAGGAGATTTTGTCACTCAGTCTAATGCTCTTCCTGACTTTTTACCTGAAGGTATCAAGTGGATTAATTACCAAGAGTACCTAAAGAAGTCTAAGAAGGCAAGAGAACAAGATAAATACGAAATTGAAAATTCAAAGAAACCCGCAATGGAAGGAATGGAGATACTATGATTAATTTTACACAAGATTTAATTTCAACAATTCCAAGCTTTGGTGATCTTATCATCACAGTTGGAGAAAATATTACTATCGAGGTATATTCACCTCAAATGAAAGCTACTTACATTTTAGACCAAGTTCAAATTGGCGAAGAGGAAGGTAGATACTTACTCTCAAGTAAAGCCACCACCAAGCTTAAGGCCTTGTCAACAACTGGAGGAGTAGCTGTATCCTTTGGAGAAAAGAGAGCTACCTTCTCAAGCTCTAAAGGAAAATTCTATGAAAACTACATTGACCTTGCTGTAGCCCAATACTCTGATACTTACCAAGAACCATTTGAGGTTAAAGGCCAATATGTTAAAAATGCTTTAGGTTTCGTATCTAAGAACCAGCTTAAGGCAATTCTTACAGGAATTAACGTTTCACCTAGCCATGTACTTGCAACTGATTCCTTCAAGCTTTATCTTGCAGGGACTTATAGCCAAGAAGGAAACGTGACCTTAATTGCATCCTTTGCTCAGTTAGTTTCAAACTATGAAACAGTAAGTATTTCAAAAGGTGAACGCTCAGTTAAAATGGTTGCTCCTGATGGTTGGACTTATATTTCAAACATTCTAGAAGGTCAGTATCCTGATGTTCAAAAGATAATCAAGATTTTTGATGTAGTGACTACAATTGAAACTAACAATGAGCTTTTTGATGCACTAAAGCTTGCAACTACTTCAAATGAGATGCCAATTACAATTTGCTACGGTAGCAACTCAAGCCTAATCGTCAAAACGGAAGAATTTGAGCATCAAGTCGAAGGCATAAACGCAATAGAAAATATGACAATTACAATCTCAAAGGAATCCGCAAAGGAGCTATGTAAGTTCCCAGGCAAGCTAGGCTATATGGCACCAAATAGACCGCTAGTGTGCTCAAGAGAAGAAGACAAAGTACTATTATTGCCACTAGCTAAGTAAAACAAGGAGGGGTTAAGAATGAAATTAGAAGATTTAGAAAAAGCTGGACAAGCTAGTACAGACTATAGGGGAATTCTAGCTAGATACTTGTTTAATTTTGCAAATGAAGATGAGCATTTTAAGCAAAAGCTAATTGAAACTGATAAAACGCTAGATGGCTGTATTAGTTACATTAAGTCCGAAGCTAAAAAAAAGGCTGTAAGTGGTTGTGCTGTGGTTGAAGATAATGTAGTCTGGTACCAAGCAAGACACTATTTCTTGGAAGATTCAATCAACAACGAGGTTAAGTCTGTTCAGCCAAAAGCAACACCAAAGCCAACACCTCAAGAAATTGATGAAAACGATGATGAATCTGAAGATACTGAAGAAACCGAAAATAAAGAAATTGATTTAAATGACCAAGAAGAGGCCTCAAATGTTGAGGATGAACAAGAAGTCAAAGAAGAGACAAAACCTCGTAAAACAGCCAAAAAAGCCCAAAAAACGGCACAAGACGAGCAACCATCAATATTCGATTTTGAATTTTAGGGGGTAAAATGATGAAAAACGAGGAAGAAAGCCTTAGAAAATTGGCTGAGCAATATATTGCGATAAAGCCTAAGATGAAAAAAGCACTAGATGAAAAGCTTAAGGAAATTATTGACTATCAAGTTAATAAAACTGAAATCAAGCTTAGAGAAAATTACCAGTTATACTATTTCCTGGAAAAGTATCGAGGAAAGCTCCTAGTGAGGGGCTTCCTTGTTGCTGCAAACTTTGACTGGAGAAAGAAAAATCCGGTTAAATCTACCTACATTCAGGAGATTTATAGAGCTTATGAAGGCCTAGATTCAGCTGTTTCAAGAGGAATTTATGTAACTACAAGTACTTGGAGCTATGGCAAAACACTTCACTACTACGAAGTGCCTGACTATACCCTTTTTAGCCAAAATTACTATGCGACCTACTACAATGGCGCTTGGAAGAAAACTAAAATTGATGCTTATGATGGGTTTAGCTACAAAATGTACACAGCAAGTGATGTACTAGACCTAAAGCCAGAACTAAAGTATAGTCAATTTGATGTAGAAAAGGATCACCCAATTTCTTTTTTCGCAAAGTATCAAAAATATCCTGAAATTGAAATGTTAAGAAAGCTAGGTATGAAGAAGTATGAAAATTCAACAATGGTTCTTAAAAAACTTCAAAGCAAGGATGCAAAGCGATTCAAAAAATTACTGTTTAATTTAAGCAAGACTGAGCGCTATAAGAACGAGTATCAACAGCTTGGACCTAAAGACTTAATCTCATACTTCAACAAGTACGGAATAGATGCAGTAGCTATAGATACTTACTTAACAAGAAAAGAAATAACAGAAAGAATAGTAGAATCTATAGATTGTAAGTATTATAACGATTTCAAAGGTGTATTTAAACTTGAAGATATAGAACCTGTTATAAAAATAATTCTTAAAGCTCATGCTGATTGGGGATATTATAACGACTATTTGCGAATGGCAAAAGTGGTAGGTCACAATATCAAGGATCCTTATTGGAAAATCCCTTATGACTTAAAGAAATTTCATGATAAAGTGTTTGCTGAAAATAAGGCTATTGAAGCTGCCAAGAACAAAGACAAGGAAGTTAAAATGGGAATGTTATTAGGTGATATGCTTAAGTTTAACACCGAAATAGATGGCTATCAGATATTTATCCCAACAGATTATGACACAATTTCAAAGCAATGCGACGTATTGTACCAATGCTTATTACGATGTGGATATGATAAAAAAGTATTAAAGCAAGATATAATCTTAGTTTTTATTCGCAAAGAAGGAGTGCCAATTGCAACCGCTGAGGTTTTTTATAACAAGAAGGTAGGCCAGTTCTACGCTGATGAACACGATCACAATAACTGTACACCGACTAAAGAAGTTAGTGATGTTTTCTATAAATGGCTGGAAACCTTTAAGCCTAAAAAAGCAAATCTGGAAAAGGTAAACAAGCAATTTATAGCATTAATGCAATCAAAGCAAAGAGGTGGTATGAATGCTACAGTATAAATTTGTCCACATTTTAGAATGTGACATTTGCAAAAGAAAAGAAATTTCAACAGAAGGATTGCAAGTTGATTTTGTAGCCAGGGCAAGAGACGTAGGCTGGATAGTAGGAACTACTACCGCCTATTGTCCTTATTGCGTTAAAGTTCAAGGCATGAGGCGAACTCCAAGAGAGCCAAGACAGCTTAGCATTTTTGATGATGAATTAGAGAACCTAGAAGAAAGGGAGGAAGAGTTAAATGGATGATGAACGAACTCTTGGTCAAACCTCATGTGATGAATATTTTCTAAGTGATTGCAAAGGCTGTCCGTTAAAGATATGGGATTGTTGTCCAATGGAAAATGGAGTAACATTTGACGAATTAAAAGAAAAAATACAAGCTATTGATTTAAAAAAATCAGTGGCTTCTTTAGAGAAAAAAAGCAAAATTAAGAAAGGAAAGTTGTAAGTATAAATATATTACTATTATTTAAATATATACTTACTATGTTGTAAATTAAGAAATGAATTATAAAGAACTTAATATTACTTTATCTAATCTTAGAACTAAGAAACTAGAAATTGATAGATTGCAAAAAAAGGTAATAAATTTAGGTGAAGCTTTAGGATATAAATCACCTACGTATGAAGAAAAAGTACAAACCTCATCAGGAGGGGCTAATAAGACTGAAGATGAGCAATATGCTTTTTTAGCTATAAAGCAAGAATACAAAAACAAGCTTGTCCAATTAGAGCTTGAGCAAATATACTGGAATACAATGATTAATCAAATTCCTGAATCTAAATACAGGTTAGCAATTCAATTTTTTTATTGGGATGCAAAGAAGCTAAGTGATGTTGCAGATGAGCTAGGTTATGACTATTGCTACATGAGAAGAATTAAGACTATTGCTGTTAACAAGCTTTTAAGAATACTTAACAAAAATAGCCAAAAAAGTTAAACAAGTAACAAAAAGTAACAATGATATGTGCTAAAATGGTATCGTAGAGTTTTGGATACAGGGCATAGACATTAACTCTCTCCCTAATATGCAAGACATAAAAAGCCCCCTTTTAAACTCTACTACGTTTTTGGTTGTTCATAAGTACAATCTGAAACTCCTTTCTAAAATGAATTTGGTTAATTTTTACATCTATCTTATTTCGGAACCAAATTCTCCAACTAAAGGTCATCACAATGTGGTGGCTTTTTTTATACTCGTAATTGAAAGGCGGTGATAGTATGGAGAAAAAAGCAAAGAAGGCAAAATTTAAAACTAAATCGAAGGTGGCAAATACCTCAAGTAAGTTGACGGCTAAACAGGAGCAATTTTGCAGAATCTACATTGACATATTGAATGCGACTGAAGCTTATGCTAGGGCATACTATCCGGAAGACCCGTCAAAGGCGAATAGAGAGACTTGTTGCTCTAATGCATCTAAAACGCTTAGATTAGCAAAGGTCCGCGCCTATATTGACTATCTTAAAGCTCAAAGGGCCGAAGAACTACAAGTTGATTCAAGCTGGGCACTAAAGAAAGCCCTCGAAAATTACGAGATGGCCAAGAAGGGAACCCCAATTGTTAGGTTCAACAAAGAAACTCACAAGTTCGAGGAAACAGGAACCTTCGAGACAAACGTTCGTGATGCCAATGATGCTTTAAGACTAATTGTTGACTTATGCGGATTTACTGAGAAGAAGGTTAGCATTGAAGGCTCCTTGGCAACTTCTACAATAGTTCAGGAGGACGTATAGTATGATACAGTCACAACAAGAACCGACTATAGTTAAACTATCTGAGCTCATTGCTCCTTGCTACTATGAGGAATATAGAAAAATCAAAGAGGACTCAATAACCTACTTTTTAAACAAAGGCGGCCGTTCCTCTTGTAAATCGTCTTTTATATCAATTGCCCTTGTCTTAGGGCTTAAGAAAGACCCCATAGCTCATGCAGCGGTTTTTATGAAGGTTGCGGATAAGATTGAAGATAAAGTAGCTATGCAAATTCAATGGGCAATCAATGTACTTCATTTAGCCCACGAATGGAAAATGACAAAAAGGCCTTGCAACTTCATCAATATTTACACAGGGCAAAAAATCTTCATAAGAGGACTTGATGACCCTGAGAAGGTCACTAAAGGTCTTAAACTTACAACAGGCTATTTCAAGTACATTTGGTTTGAAGAGGCGAACGCTTTTACTAACTATGGTGAAATTAGAACAGCCTTAAACTCTTTATTTAGAAAATCTGATGTTAACCTTGAAACGCACTTCAAGGTATTTTTCAGTTATAACCCACCAAGAGAGCCAAACAATTGGATCAATAAGCACGCTAAGGAAGTTAAGAACAATCCTAACTGGTACGTTCTTGCAACGACCTATCTTGATGTTCCTACAGGTTGGCTTCCTAAAGAGTTCTACGATGAAGCTCAAAGAGTTAAAGAAGTGGACGAGAAAACATATCGCCACGATTACTTAGGAGAAGCTGTGGGACGTGATGGCTTAGTTTATCCGATGTTTTCAATGGAAGAACATGTTATTAAGCAGCTTGAGGGCAAAGAGGCTGTCGTAAGAGTTGTGTGTGGTATAGATGGAGGAGCAATAATAGATGCTACAACCTGCGTACCACTTGCAATTACTACTCATGGCAGAATAGTATGTCTTCCAACAATGTACTACGACCCAACCGCTCCAGGGCATCAACCATTAGCAACGCAAGACCAGGCTATCTTAATCGAGAACCACTTAGAACAGCTATGGAATGCTTTAGGCTATCAACCTAGTATGGTAGAGCTTGTCATAGATTCAGCCGCAAGTGATATTTTCTTGCAGCTTTTACAATACGGTCACTACAACACGATGAAGGTTGGAAAGAAAGACATAATGGTTGATATGAGGCGAGTTCAAGCGCTGCTATCATACCAAGGTGCTTTTAAGATTATTGACCAAGGCTACAAAGACCCTCTTACAGGCTCAATTCTAGGTGAACATGATATGTTAATCGAAGAGTTGCAAAGTAAGGTTATTGATGAGAAAACAGGCAAGCCTGAGGATGGCAACGACCATGATATTGATGCGTTTAAGTACGCAACTTATAGATTACAAGAGGAAGGAGTGATATAAAATGAATCCATATATGCCAACTAATTTTAGAACATTTTGCGGAGCAGGTCCTAGAATAAATTACGCGGACCTTAACACTTATGTATTACTTTATCCCGAGATAGAGCGCTTGGCTCTTATGAACAACATTAAGGCTGCTAGATGGTCCTTAGGATACGTTCCAGAAGTCCACGAGTTATTTCTTTCATCAGAAATAGGTGTTGAGACTGTAAATGTTCTAGTGGATAAAATGCTTCCTTCCAAGGCTAAAGTGGGAGGAAAAGACCCTCAAATAGAGCAAGTAAATGAAATGCTTGAAAAGCACTTATCTAAGAATGTTAAAAAGTTAATAAAGCAAGCAACACAATACGGCTCAGCGTTGGGTCGTATTTGCTTTAATTCAATTACAAAAAATGCATATATTGACTCAGTCCCATTAGGACGATTTAGAGTTGATATTGATGAATCTGAAAGAGTAATTAAATCAACTTGCTACTTAGAATCTAAGAAAGCAACTGAGGAAGGGACCCTTACAAGATACGTTTTAATTGAACGTAGATACTTCGATAATGAGAACAAGCCTAAAGCGTACTACGGAGTTATCAAGATGATGTTTAATTCCCTAGTGGAAGACGCAAGCCAATTAAAGACTATTGAGTTTGATAAGAAGAACTTAACACCACTTGATTTAAGGCATCTTCAAGGAATTTACCCTGATTATCCGCTTTACAATGAAGTTGAGCTACCATTCGACAATTACTTAGGTGTGGAGTTATTTAACTACACTGAAACTAATTCGAAATTCCCTAACTGCTGGTTCGGCGAAGCAATGCTTTCAGATGTAGGTGATTCCCTTTATGCATACGATCACGCTTTTACAGCTAAAGAGAACGACAAGTACTTAGGACGTGGTAGAGCTTTAATTCCGTTTCAATTCCAAAATGACGAGAACTTAACTGAAAAGAAGAAATCTATTATTGGTTCAATGACGATAAGCTCAATTGGTGGAAGTCAAGAAGCACCTCGTATTGCTAGACGTAAAAAGCCTGAGCTTGATAAGACGTTCTATGATGAAATTGCTCAAGGCACAGGCGAACCTGTAAGGCCTACTTCAATTCAGTTTAACTTAAGAACTGTTGAATGGCGAGAAGAACTAAATGGAGCCTTAGGCGATATAGCTTCAAGAGTTGGAATTAGTGCTGTTGATCTTGACACAAGGCTTAATGGCTCTCAACAAAGAACAGCAACAGAGGTCAATAGAGACTCTGATAAGACACTTAATACAGCATCAGCCAAGAAGGAGTTGTTTACTCCTGGGCTTGATACTTTAATTGAGTGCTTGGTTCATTCTTTAGGTGATGAATTTAAAGACATTGATTGTTTTATTGAATGGCCAAAGCAAGGACTAGCTAATCCACAGGTCCAAACACAAGTCGTTAGAGAACAATATGATGCTCATTTAATTAGCCGTGAAACCGCAATTAAGAGACTTAACCCTGAATGGTCTGACGCTGAGGTTAAAGAGGAAATCAAGCGTATTGAAGCAGAAGAAAATGCAGTCCCAGAAGATAACCAAGATAGTGACTTAACTGAGGTAGCTTAATGCCAAATAGCAAAATCAAACCTGAAGATACACCTAAAGCAAAAGAGATCCTACTTAAAATCGAAGAATCTAAAATCCTTGTTAAAAAGATAACTACTGAGGCCTTAGCTACACCTACAAGTGAGGAGCTTGTTAAGGATAAAATCAATAGCGTTCTTAAGTCTTGTAAGGACTTTTTAAGTGGTTATGGTACAAATTATCAAGAACTAATAAAAAGCTCGTATAACGGCCTCAGAAGCCTTGCTAATAGGTGTTTAAATGAGGTTCAGGCATTCTTTAAGAACAACAAAGATAATCTTCTTGCTAGGAACCTTGCTCAAGCATTTGCTAAGAGTGATAAGCCTAAAAAGATAGTTAATAGAACCTTCGTAATAAATGGCGGTGAAGCCACCTTAGAAGAGGATATGTCAGTTAAGTTCAAAGAGACTTCAGGAGAGTTTGGCTATGACCAAATGATTATTGATGATTACCAAGCAAGAGTCAAGGAAGCAATTAATACCATTTCAAAGCAAACGCTAACTGAAAAGACCTATCGTGAAGTGAATGGCCGTAAGGTTGGTGCTCCCGTCTTTGTAAGTATTAGAAATAAAGCTGAGATGGCTGTTAGGTATGACGCAATGAAAGAAGAGCTTAAGGAGCTTGTTGCGGATAAGGAGCAATATGTTATTGTATCCCAACACGTTGATGCTTCCTTAAGATGCTCTCCCCTACAAGGGCTCTTATATAAGCTAGATGTTAATCCTGAAGAACATGTCAAGGTAGTGCTTAGCTCTAAAGAGCTTGGCTCAAAGAAGCCTAAGGAAATTGGCAAGGTTGACGGCAACCCTTATTACTCACTCAAGGAAGCTATGAGCTATGGTCTATTTAGTTATAATTGCAGGCACAGGTTCATTAAGTATATTCCAGGGCAAAAGATAACACCTCAATATCAGTATGACTCTAAAGCTGCAGAAGCCAAAAGAGAGATTGATACTAATATGAGAACTTTAGAGCGACAAATAAGAATGCTTAAGGAACGTGAGGTATTGTCGCTAGACTCTAAGGAAAGAAAAGCCTACATTAAGGCTAGTAAGCAAGCTCAAGCTAAATATAGAGCTTATGCTCAAAAGCATGGCCGCGTAATTAACGAGTGGAGATGCAGTATTACTAGAAGTGAAAGAGCCGTAAGAAAATTGACAAAAACTTCACAAAGTGATAAAATAACAGTGGATAGTGAGAAGACTATTCAAATTTCTTTAGTAAGTAATACTGAATATTACGAAGAAAATAAAAAAATAAGAGCTGAATATCATGATAAAATTGCTAGCATTCCAGCACAAATCGAAAATATTCAAAATATTTATGATAAGGCTAAAATGGCTTTTGATCTAAGAAATCAATATCGTCAGGAAGCAAGAAATAATATGAATGATGAAAAAGCTAAATCTTATTTAGAGCAAAACGAAAAAAGAGAAATAAGTTTTGAAGAATTTTTAAAACAAAAAATGCAAAAATACAATTGTTCTATTGATGAAGCTTTAGAAAAGATTATAGAAAGTTCAACTCATAGTAATGCTAAGTATGATAATTTATTTAAGGAGGATGATAAAAGATGATTTATTCTTATACATTAAAAAAAGAAGCCTCACCAAAAGCGTTTAGAGATGCTCTTACATTAATGAAAAAAAGTAATACCTTAATAAATTATGATGGAACATATATCAAAGACCCACTTGGAGATTATGAAAAAGTTATTTTTAAAAGTGGCAAAGAAAAGGCTGAATTAATTAATGAATATTGGCCATTAGACTGTGTTTATGTTGAGTCAACATTTCAAATACCTGAACTCCAAAATTTGAATTTATAAAATTACTCAAAGGAGGCTAAGGCGCTTTATGAAAGATATTACGGAAAAGGACACTAGAAATCCAATTGATGAAGAAGATGATTTTTTTCCTTTTGTTGTCCCACTAGATGGTAGGAAAATAGATGGAAAGGCTATTGGTGAATTAATCAATTATTGTAGGAGAACAGGCAAATCAGTATCAGACTTTACATTGGAAGAAAAAATTAAATATCGTATAACTGATGGTAGTTACGATCATGAAAAGTATGGTGTAAAGCCACTTAGTGAGTAAAATAATATGAATTTACGTCAATATTTAAATAAAAAAATTAGGATTGAAGACACGAGTGGAAATATTATAGAATGTACTCCTACTTGGTGGGAAGATGGTTATGACGAAGCTGAGGATTTGCCGATATATGGGAAAGAAAATCTTACCTTTGATGAAAGGCCTTTCAAAGTTATAAAGAACGTTGATTATGATGGATATACAATAATTCATGAGATTTATATAAAATCAATTGAAGTTATAAAATAGCCATTAAATAATTGAATAACAATTAAGCACTCCATGACGGGGTGCTTTTTTCATGCCCAAAAGGAGTTGATACTATGAAATATGTTTTAGCAGGAGCAGGTGTTCTTGCGTTTATATGGATAGTACTTAGTTGTCTTTTCGACCCGCCCTAAGCACTACAAATAAGAGGATTTCAAAAGAATCCTTTTTATTTTACCAAAAATGCGGTTAGAAACTGCCGCAATATAAATTAGCTTTTTGGTTGAGAGCACTTACAACGTAAAAGAAAGGCACATAAAAAATCTAATCGTGAGATGTACACGTAAAAAACAGTAGGAGGAATTTATGAGTTTCACAAGAGAAGCAGTTAAAAAGGTATTCGGAGGAATAGAAGGAATTACAGATGATATGATTCAGCAAATAATGACCCTTCATGGAGTGGATTTAGAAAAAAACAAAGTAAATCTAGATGATTACATTCCAAAGAATCAATTTGACGAGCTTAATGGCAAGCTTACAGCCAAGCAAAAGGAATATGACGACCTTGTTAAGTCGTACGCTGACAAGGAAAAGAACACAGCTATTAATCAAGCTATTTCCAATGCTAAAGGTAAGAACGCTAAGGCAATTTTAGCCCTAGTAGATAATGATAAGATTACTTATAAGGATGGTAAGCTAGATGGCTTAGAAGACCAATTAAAGGAACTTCAAAAGAGCGATGCATACTTATTTGATGCACCTGAAAAGCCTGTAGCTATTACACCAAAGGACTTAGCTCCTGCAACAGGTAATTTTATCGCTGAAATGCAAAAATTATAAAAACGAAAGAAGAGGTAATTTAAAATGGCAATTAGTCCAGCAATCGCGAATAATATCGCATTAGTAAAAAATTATGTAGACGATCCAAATTCATTATATGGAGTGTTTAGAGCAGCATCTTTAACTACTGATCTTGAAACTCCATTTCTTCAATTTGTCGGGGAAAGAACAATGTCTTACCCTGTGTTCCCACTAGAAAATGGCGAACTTGAAGACTATGATCCAACTGTAGGATATGCTCGAGATAAAACTACTTATGAGCGTAGAGAAATTACAGTTACTCAAGATAAAGGATACCAATTCCCTATTGATGCACTTGATTTAATTGATTCACACACCACTGCAATTATGCATATCAACAATAAGGTTCGTCAAAAGGATGTTCCAGCAATTGATAGGTACCGTTTAAAAAGGTTATTTACAGGTGGTACACAACATGAGGTACCAGCAGTTACTGCTGATAACATATTAGACCTTTATGATAATGCTATCAAGGAAATATTTGACAAAGAATACCCAACAGCAGGAACAATTCTATACACCACATCAGATGGATACAAGGCGATTAAAAACGCAACACAAATTAGACGTAATATTTCTGTTGATCAAAAAAATAGTGACATTAATCGTGAGGTTGAATATCTCGATGGTATTACTAAAATTGTTAAAATTCCTGCAGATCGTTGGCCTGATAAAACATGCCAATTTATGCTGGTATCCCCACTTGCTTTAATTTGCGGTATTAAGCGTAATGTTAGTCGTATCGTTGAAAATCCTGAGGATATGGACGGAATCAAAGTTAATCGTCGTATCGTTCATGACTGCTTCATTCAACAAGACCGCCAAGTTGGTGTTTACGTTGCTAAAACTGCAGCCTCTAAAGTTGCAGCCTAATATTGTTGGGTAGGTAAATCCTACCCTTCAATTACTATTTAATGAGGTGATAAGATGGACTTACCATATAATGTTTATATTACAGAAGAAGACGTGTTAAAACGTGGCTATAGCTTAAAGGATTCACTTGCACTTGATGACCAGGGCGAGATTTCTAAGACAGTAGATGCCTTCTTAACTGAGGTCGCAAGCTCTGTCTATAACTTAGTTCTTGATTTAACTAAAGACACAGGAATAGCAACTGCTATATGTCAGTCAGTCAATTATTCTAACGATATAGCTTATGCTCAACTTGAACAAGCCATTTACATCCTTGAAAATGGTAACTTGCTAGCTACTTCTGGAGAAGGTACACAGCTTACACTTGAAGATATTAGAGGTCAAAAAGCCTATTCAGCTATTGCTTATAATCATTTGAAAAATACTCTTAAATACTTATTCGGAGGTATTTGCTAATGGGATTTAATACAATTCATAGAAATGGCGAATGCTACTTAAACGGTTTTAACGAGAATAACCAAACTAGCTTTAAATACAAAGAGCTTAACCAACAGGAGCAACAAAGAGTGTCAATATTAATGGGACTTCATATTGAAGGTGCATCCTTAGTAATTCAAATAAACGGAAGGTCAACTATCAATAATAATGATATTCTAAGCCTTGCAGATGGCAGGAAATATAATGTCACATCTATTGGCCGAGAACACTCTCCAAGACCTTTAATTAAGCGTAAGGATTGGGATAGAGTGACCGGAGGAATAGTGGTTAGCCTTGAGTAAGTATTTAACTGAAATGGAAGCTAGGAGCTTGATTGGCTGTATTAAGCAACATACTCCAGTTGTCACAGGTAATTTAAAGGCATCCGTACAATTCGTTAGAATGACTACTGATGGATTTATTGTAGCGGTTGGTATTAAGAAAACAGGTATGGCAGGAGCTAGCCCTTCAACCTATGCTAGCTTTGTTAATTATGGGCACGAGATTTATCCAAAGAGTAAAAAGCTAAGACGTGATTATAAGTTTGTTGAGCATGGAATCCAACAATGGGCTGATGAGATTAAAAGAACTGTAGATTATAAGATGAGGTTTGAAAAGAAGAAAGGAAATGATGAATGATGGACAATTCAATAGAAAGTCAATTAGCTAATTGGCTAAGCAAAAAACTTGGAGTCGAAATAACTCTTGGAAATGATGAACCTGTACAAATTGACATTCAAAATACATCACACGGCATTCTAAGAATTCAAGAAGATGATCATGGTGTTAATGATGAAATATATACCGAAGAAGCATCCTATGTTATTGAGTATATTATTCACGAGGACGATAACGAGGAGTTTTTGAAAAAAGTAAGAAGCTTAGCTTTAACTGAAAAAGCATCAAATGTTGAATTTGAGGACAACACTCTATCTCTTGAAGATGGTATTAGAGGAAAGTTTTATTTTGGCAAACTTATTCAATCAGCTGAAATAGTTAAGTCCAATGGTGAAGTATTCATTCCTTATGAATTAAGCTTTTCACTTAATCTATATGAGAACTTGATTCCATCAGATGATTTATTGGTTACTATTGATGGTAATGTCCTTAAAGGAATAATAAGCTGTATTCCAACATATTCATTTTCAAAAGAAGGCTTTGTAAAGCAAGGAGAAACATTGCCTCAATATGAACCTCAAAGCAAGACACTTGTAGTTACTATTTCATATTTGCCACTTGCATTTAATGAAGCATCAAATGCTTTAATTGAACGTTTTAATACTCTTGATGAAGGAAGTGTTGATGTATCTATCCAATGGCCTTATGAAAGCTCTGCTGAAATTCCTACATTACTAAATGTGTCTGGTAAATTTTTTATTAAAGATTTAACACTAAATCTTAATAAAGGTAATTATGGTGGACTTAATGTAGTGCTAGTTAAGGAGAATTCCAATGGCTGAGTCAATAATTAAAGTTATAGTAACTGATGAAATAAAAGGTACAGGTCAAGAAGTAACTACTACAACTATTACATCAAAGGAACAAGTTAAGAAAGCTTCGCCTTCTAAAAAGAAGGATGGCGGAGATTCTAATTCAGCCTTCGCTAAAAGTATGATTGGAGCTTATAACGTTGCTAAAACAGTGTCTAATCAAGTGCTAGCTAATGTTGGTACTTATACAGGTGATTCACACCTTCAACAACAGATTAATAATTTTCAAACTGGTATAGGATTGGCAACAATGGCTGTTATCAGTCCTACAGCTGCATTGATTTCAAGTGCTATTTCAATTGGCTCAACTATATTCCAGGAAAGCCATAGGAGAAAAATGGAAAATATATCACTTTCAAATGCTAGGGCAAGAAATGGGTATACTGATACAGCTTCAATATTAACATCAAGGAGGCATTAATATGCAAATATTAATTCAAAAAAATAATAAAGATATCAATTCATATATTGATGTTACTAGTAGCATTGTATCAGAATTGACTTTGGATGAAAGAATAGACCAAGTACTTGACTCAGGTACTTTTTCTTTTTTATCTAGAGATTTTACTAATGCTATTGAACCATTTACACGGTGTATTATTAAAGGAATTAATAGTAAGTATGGTATGTATGATGGTTGCCTCTCTTTCTTCTGTACATCCAATTGTAATAAATACTTAACCGTAGAAGGATTATACTACCATGAAGTGCAGTTATATGAGCCTACAAAACTTTTAGAGTGCCTTATTTTAGGCACGAAGGCATTTTCTCATGTAGAAGGTAAAAACAATTATAATAGCAACTATGATCGAATTCGGATAATTACTGAACTGATGAATCAAAAGTATGACTATTATATCGAATTAGACGGAAGCGTAAATCCGTTTAATTTATCTAGCGAGCGTGAATATACCTTCGGTGCTGGAACAACTACGTTTGATGCGATAAACGAGATAATGAAAACCGAAGGTTGCATTCCAAGGCTTTGGTTTAAGCAAAATTCATATTATAAAAAGTTTATTTTAGGCTATGTCAAAATAAACGAATTAAAAACCAGTACTATAGTGCCTCTTGCAAAAATAACAAAACAAAGTAGCACACAATCAGTTGATGAGTATTGTTCGGAAATGGAAGCTGAGTATTCTGAGGTAGTTGATAGAGATACATTACAAGATGTAGTTTTATCATGCAGAAGTCAAGGTGACATCATTTCAAATGATACAGGATGCTTAATATTGCCATCTAATATCGAGTCTTTATATAGCTTATCAATTAAGTATGACAAAAGCACCTTAAATAATGCCCAAAAATTAATGGGAACAAAGATTATTTTACTTCCAAAAGAGGCGGTAGATGCTTCCCTAATAGGAAATCCAGATGTTGATAAAAACACTTCAAATTATTCAAATGATAAGGTTGATAATTATACTACAAGAAAAGTGGCACTTTGCTTTCACGCAATGAGTAAGAATAGTTTTATTAATGAGCTTGCAAGTAAAGCTCCAAGTGTCTTTAAAGAATTACGTTCAATGTTAAATGATATTGGTGTTGATGATATTCAAATGAACATCAACGCATCCCAAGATAGTGGTAGAGAAATTTATTTCTTTATTTTTAATCAAGATAATGTACAGGTTAATGCTGATGTAGAAGGTATATTAGACAAGTATTATTTATGCACCATTCTTGATGAACGAAATGTAAGTAGTGAATCAGAAGAAAATCCAAATTTAGCTCTTAATTCTGCGTGGATTGATGTTACACATACTGCTTTAAATAAATCTCAATGGGACTTGTTAAACGCTGAAACAAAGCCTAACTATGTGTATTGGGAATCAGGTGCAAATTATATCGATGGTTTTCATAATACATTTCATGATGGATATTGGGAATCTAAAATTTATTCAAAATCAAATTCTTGGATTGATTCATTAAATGGCGGTTCTTACACGTATTTAATGAAAAATGAAGCTCAATTATATTGGAAAATTGTTCAAGATAACTTGAATAAATTGCGAGGAAATAATATTAAATATTTAACTGAAACAGTGCCTTTAATTTTAAATTTATATGATGAATTAACTCTTGGACTTCATTTGTTAAATGTTCCGGCTGCAACAAGGAAATTAAAGGACTCCAATTTAAAGTATAGAGCTTTAGTATATAACGTTAAATACTTCACTAAATCACCTACATTTTTAAGAAGCGAAAAAACTTCTTTCAAATGTCAAATCCCAACATCAAGAAGCTATAATAACGGGGCAAATACGATTGATTATAACTTACTGATTCCTGCAATGCAAAGAGCGGTTGATATGCAAGGGCTTCCTGTTACGACCGTGTATTCTAAGCAAGATGTTCCGGTCGGCACAAGGTTAGAAGAAGGGTATGTTATTAGTAAAGTTTCAACAATTAAATTAAATGGTGAAAAACACTACAGTTCTTATGTTTACAATCTAAGTCCTAACTATCAACAAATAGCAGCTGCAATTGGAGTTGATACGCAATACGAAGCTACTAACCTTCCGCAAACAGGTATTGTGACTAGATTTATTGAATTAACTTGTGCTGATTCACTTCCAAAAGGAAAAATGTATCTTGCGATTCAGCATCCAAAGTATTCAGGCTTTTATTTAGCAAAGCCACTACAAATTCTTAAAATTAAAGATGGACATAGTTTAATTTGTGAAGCGAAAGATAACTATTGCTTTGATACGTTAATATCTGGTGATTCATCGTATCAAAATAATATGCCAATGCCATATAGTGACAATGATTGCTGCATAGATAATTACGGAAAAATTACTATTGGACTTTTAAGAGGAGATTATAAGTGGCTTCTAGATGGATTGCCTCTACTTATGGATAACTATTTTGATGATATTGCTCATATTGAATCACCATTAATCTACAAAGACGCAAGAGAACGGCTTGTCTTTGTAATTAAGCATATAGGGTCGATTCTTGAGGATTATAAAATAACATTAAGTGATCCTGAAAAAGTACAATTAAATTATGATGGTACTTCTAAAAAAATTAATTATTCATTTATTAATGGGAACCCTCAGCAAGTTGAGGCAGGTATTAAGTTATATATGTACTACAAGTCTTCTGACGGATTTGAATATTCAAACCATATAGTTAACATGTATAAGGATTTAACTGCAGGGCAAAAATATTCGGATGAATTTGACTTGAGTGATACTGAGAACGCAAATAAAGCTACAAAATATGAACTAGTTATTAATTTTAACAACGAAGAATATGGTTCAAGTTCATCTTCAATCTCGGTAAAAGTTTAGGAGGTAATTAAATGTATGTTGAAATAACAGGTATTGAAAATCCAATAATTAGTAAATTCGAGTTAGAACGTGATTTTTACGTTGGAGCTGAATATACTAACCCAATAAAGGTTAAATGGCCAAGTGAAATTGAAAACTCATACATTACTGTGTCATACGAGAACTCAAGACATATGAAGTATGGTCCAGTTTATGCAGATAATGTAAATAATAATGAGGCTGTATTTAATCTTACCAATGCAAGAATGCTAGTTCCTGGAGAGTTACTAATATCAATTTTTATTAATGTTGTTAATTCTCAAAAGACTATTAAGCGTTATGCTGTTGGTGTTGTTAGTACAATGATTAAAAAAGCTGTATATGATAGCGGAAATATTATTGTATTAGATGAAAGCGATCCTTCAGAAGTAATAATGGATATGAAGGATTCTTTAGAGAAAACAAATAACTTAGTCACAGCTATTGATACCCAACTTAAAGAGATGGTATCTGAAGATGGAAACTTTCAAGTTAGAGGAAATATGAATGTTGGTGGAACATTGTCGGTAAAAAATGACCTTGTAGTTTGCCAAACAGAATTAAATTTATTACGTCAAAATTTAGAAAGCTCTATATCTACTTTAGATACTAAGACTAGTAATACAACTACAGCGTTAGATATAAAATTTTCTAATGCAGTTAGTAATTTAGAAGCTAAAACAAATAAAGCATTAAAAAATAAAATAAGAACAGTAGAAACAATCCCAAGTGATGCAGAAGTCGGGGATTATTTTTTTGTTGAGCAGGGTGGTTTAAATATGGCTACGAGTTTAGAAAAAAATGAAGATATAAAGGCTGTACAAGGGACAACTCAATCAATTTCTATTTCACCTGCAAACGATGAAATTAGTGTTTTAAATAATGATAATAAACAAAATTTAAATATTTTATAGTAGGAGGATAAAAAATGGCAACAAAAAATTATACAATTCAGCAAAAACAAGAAAACGGAGATATGTTAACTCTTCATCCTGAAACGGAAGCTTCAGTCGTAAGGATGGCTTCACCAAGCGGTCTTGGTGCCGTTGCTGCTAATACTGTTGAGGGTGTTGTTGAAAGAATATGGGAAGTTGAAAAAAGCACTGGAGACGACTTACAAAACCAAGTTTTAAACATGATTGGCAAACCTAGAAATACAACGACAAATACTCCGGGAATAGCAACTCTTGATAGTAGCGGAAAGGTTCCGTCTGAACAGCTTCCAAGCTACGTTGATGATGTATTAGAATATGCGAATAAAAGTGCTTTTCCTGCTGCTTCAAAAGCGGAAAGAGGTAAGATCTATATAGCACTAGATACAGGCTTTACATATAGATGGAGTGGCAATACTTGGGTTGAACTATCTTCTCCAATCAAATTTGGAACAACTGCAGGTACTGCATATGAAGGCTCAGCTGGACAAGCAAATAGAAATGACATTAATGCTATTCTTAATGGTAGTAAAACCGTTGGACAGGCCAAAACATTGGACCATTCAATTGAATTGAGTATCTCACAATCTGATGACATAATGGGATGCTCTACTGATTTTGACGGAAGTGATGCGACAATCACCTTACCAGGCCTACAACTTACTAATACTGGAGTAGCTGCAGGTACGTATTCAGCAGTTAGTGTAAATACAAAAGGTAGAGTTACAGCTGGAGCTCAATTAATTGAGGTTGGTTCCGACAATCAAGCAACACCTTCAGCTTCATTGGCCATTGGTGGAATATTCTTTAAGAAGATTTAGGAGGTGCTGTTATGGCATATAGACCACAAGTTAAAACAAAATCTGGAATGGTTGATTTAGATTTGTATGTTAATCCAGACAACTTTAATGATGGTACAAAATGGCTAAATCATCAAAATGCTCAAAATGAGGTGGGCAATAGTAATAGGCCTCTAGCACTCTTTGGAACAGAAGTATATACAGCCAATAATGCACGTTTTAGGATAAAAGGTCCAAGTGACGATGGTGTCTTAAGACTTGATTCAGACACAAGTGAAACAAGCATTGGTTTTTATAGAAATGGCTCAGTCAGTAAAACATTTGGTGTATCTAGTAATTCTAACAATCAATTAGCTTATTATGACAATGTTGGAGATCATAAATGGCATATCTTGGCTACACAAGATTATGCCCAAAAAGCTTTATACATTCATAATATTGCTGTGCATGGTGCAATAGGAAGTACTTCAATTCATTTTTCCCTTACAGTATATTCAACAAGCAATACTAAAGTAACGACAATTGCGGAACTTAAGACTTTAATTGCACCTCAAACGGAAAACATAGCGACAGGGATTACAATTAATGGATATTATGGATCATATATAACAGTTGCGATTAATGGCGCATGCAACGCAAATGCTCCGGTTGTGGCATATTTGGCATCAAATGCATCATCGTCGTCAACTTTTACTACAATTTCAATGGCAAGTTTTAGTGGTACAATAACAGATTCAGTTGATCAAATTTAGGAGGATTAATTAAAATGAAAATAGATTTAGGATTAGCATTTACAAAATTAAAACAAAGCAAAAATTGGTTAGATTATTCAGCAGATTATGGTAATTATGTTAGGTATACATGCTATTTGGCAAGTACGGATTGGATTTCTTATAAACTTTCAGACATTGCTTCAAAGTGTATTGTCAGTGGGTCTACAAGTGAATTGGCAGAAGCTCGAAGTAAATATGCAACTGAACTTCAAAAAAGAGAAGCATATCGTCAAGGATTAAGTGATATTCGTGAAAAGCTTAAAAAAATTCCGGAGCTAGCTGAATTGTTTGCTCAAGAAGAGGCTTAAAATGCTTGTGAAAAATGATAAAAGAATAGCTGATAAGGGCTGTGTTTGTATCCTTAAAAATAAGTTTACTAAAGAAGTGGAATATCTTCCACTTTCTGAGGTGCAAGTTAACTATCAAGGTGAATTTATCCCTTTAGAAAAATATATGTCGCTCCAGGATGAAAAGAATAGCGTCTTAGAGCAAAAAATAAAAAGCCTAGAAGAGGCTATAGCAGCATTTGAAGAGCGAACCACTAAATTAATGGCAACAGTTTCTAATGCTGCTACTACAGCCCTTCAAGTGGCTCAAAATCAATCTATTCAAATAGAAACAATTAATCAGGAGGTATTCAAATAATGAGTGAATTTATAAATAGCCTTTCTAATAAGACTTGGTTTGTGACAATTGTTTCATTTTTAATTGCTAATCTAGGAACTATCCTATCAATGGGAATAGTTATTATTAGAAATAAACTGAAAAATGATTCAATGAAGCGAGCTTTTGATGAAGCCTTAGCTAAGGCTAATATTGATGCTACTACAACATTCAATGACCAATTTGAGGCTGTTAAACGTGAGATTTCAGCAATCATGAACGAACAATTAGAAATCGTTCAAAAGAAGCTTAAAATTGATTCTGATGAGCGTAAGGAAGCTGTCGCAGCTAAATCAATTGAGGTAAAGGATCTAATTGATTCTATTACTAAACAGACAATGGCAACCTTGCAAGATTTAGATTCAAATAAGGTTGGTGATGCCGAGTGAAAAATATCGGCACATGGTCACAAAAGAAGCTAAGAGCCTGGTATTTTCTAGGCTCTTTAATTCTATTAGGGCTGCAGCTAGTGGCTCCTATTGTTGTTGTTTGTTGCAACTATAAACTTTTTAAGCATACTACTGAGGCTAATGTTCTTAATGGATTTGGCTTAGTTTGTATAATTGTCTTTGGTATTTTAGGGCTTAAATCTTTCAAGAAAATAATTGATAAAATGGAAGATATTACCTACAAAGAACAAAGAATTAAATACTTCCTTCAAATGCTTTATGCTATAGCCATTCCAGGACTATGTGTATTTGTTTTGCTTTGCTTTAAGTCTAACTTTAAACAAGCATATAAAACCTTCTGTATAGGCCTTATTTTTTATGTGGTAGGTATTTTGTGGGACTATATGTTCATGAAGTTTATAGAACGTGAAAAGGAATTCAGGCATATTGCCAAGGAGAAAATTGAAGTCGATAAGCGAATCGATATTATCAAGTCAAAATAAGATAAGTGAGGTTAATTGTTATGGATGAACACATTAAAAGAATTACTGATATAACTGAAAGTGCAAAAAAGAAGGTCATTGATTATGCTAGGCCTAAAAGAATAGTAGCAGGTCTTCAATTCATAGCGTGTTTGACATTGGCTCTTGGTGTCAATATGGTTTCCTTTGAATTTGATTTTAGTGCCTTCTATTCACCAAGATTTTACATTTCTACTTGCTGTACAACAATCGGCTATGTTCTAATATTTAAGGCAGCTATAAACTGGCTATACCCTAAAACGGAAAATCGAGATGAGGTTGTTAGGGCTAAAGAATCATATGCAGAAGAGAACGGCAAAAAAGAACTAGACTTCAAGGATTATCTAGCCGAGCTTAATGAGAAAAATAAAATTGAGCTTTATGTTATGTCCATTAATCATAAGATTTATAAGCTTGAAAAGAAATCCATCAAGTCGAGGAAAGAAAGAACTAAGAACAAATGCACTAAAAAAATAGAAGCACTTAAGCTTTTAATTACTCCTGAGTACATCGAAAAAAACTTAAATTTAATTTCAGTTAAGCAAAGAATTATTTACTTAGATGATTTTACTGAGGCTAAGCTTATGCAAACTTCAGGATTGATGCCAACCAATACTTATAAGGAAGAACTTAATAAGCGTTCCTTCAAGAGTGTTTACTTATTCGTACTTTCAACAGCTTTGCTTTCAGTTGGAATATTTACTCAAAATCAAACTACTATTAGCTTGGTTGTATCAACTGTAGCTACGGTTATATCCTGTATCTTTCGTGTGTCTTCAGCTATAATGCAAGCTGATGAAATCTATGATCAAACTATTACTAAATCTTATATTGATAGAACTAGGATTCTAAAGGAATATCAAGCTTGGAGGCTTGAAAAGCCTGAGGTTCAAAGGAAGAACCATGATGAAGAAATTGCTAAAATTAAAGAAGAATATGATAAGAAACTTGAGGTTGGAATTAAAACAGCGCTAGAATCTTATCAAATAAATAAACCGGAGGCTTAATTGCTTCCGGTCTTTTTTATTTGCAATAAATGCAAAAATATTTACTTTACTATTGACATAGTTATATAACTATGGTATAATATAATTGTAGAAAGGAGGAATGTATGAATACAATAATTTTCATACTTGAGGTCATTAAGAACCTTGTGATTATAGTTGCATACTTACCCAAGGCTCTAAAGACCATCAAGGGAAAATTCAAGAGGAAATGATTCCTCTTCCCCCTCGCGGGGAACAATGTTATTGTATCATATTTAAAAAGAATATGCAAATTTGGAAAATTATATTTTATTGTATTTGTGCTATATGCGATATACTTGCTATTGTTGGTCTTGTTTCGTATATAGTCAAAAAGAAGAGAGGAGCAAAAGAAGATGTCAAAAAAAATTGAGGATGGTTTAACACCACAAGAACGTTATCACGAAAAAGTAGGTATGATTAGAATATCAATACCATTGTCGCCTAAAACTGAACATGATATAATTGACCGTCTTGATGAGGTTAAGAGCAAATCTGGCTACATTAAAAGCCTTATTCGTGCTGATATTGAAAGAAATAAGGGCTAGGCTATTGCCTGCCCTTTTCCTATATTATATAATAAGGATATATGGATATGATGAATATTAGGCTTTTTATAGTAGTCTTGGTAGGTGCAGCCTGGATGTAAAAAGAAGGAGGAAGAAAAAATCCTTCTTTTTTCTTATTGGAGAAGTAACAGTGTAAAATATTACGGATTTAATTAGTATTTCTTTTTAAATATAATTCAAATTGAAAGGAATGATGAACAACGAAATACACGTTTGAGCAGAAAAAAATGTATAAGAGGTAAATATAATATAACGATTAATATAAACTATTAATCGCATTTAGCACCATAAGCTTTGGTGCTATTTTTGCATTTGCATTTGTTAATAATTTCATTTCTTTAAATCCAGTCCAGGCGCCAAGAACATAATCATCAGTAAATCCTATCATATAAGAATTATAGTCATCCAAACCACTTTTACCTTTAATTTTAATTTTTAACTTATCTTTGATTCTTGTTCCCGTTGGTTTTTGAATAAGATTGTAAGTATTAAACATAGCACTTAATTTGCTTTTTAAAATATTACATGCCTTCTTATTTAGAACTTGCTTATATTCGGGGTGATTTATATATTTAGTTTGATTATTTATTACAATTTTTTTAATCGCCTTAAAGCTGGTTTTAAGACCATCGTAGTTAAATGCATAGTAAAATGATAAAAGTTGTTTTAAAGACATTTCTGTTGTGCCTAGCGCTTGATTTAAAGATTCTTTATCTTCAATTCCAAAAGCCTTTAAGGTCCTAGAAACACCGTTTAACCCTAATAATACCTGCATTCTTAGGGCATACATATTATCACTGACTGCAAGAGCCTCCTCCATTGTTATTAATCTATTTTCATAGATTGAACCAAAATTTTTGAATGTGTATGTTTTATTATTAATCTTAAAGCTTGTAGGACTAGACATCAGCTTTATATTACCATATCCATGCAAAATTGCATCATAATAAAGAAGTGGTTTGGCAGTAGAAGCAATAGCCCTTTTGCCATTAAGGGCGATATTAAAACTAGATTCAATATAATTGTTACCACCAATTGCTGATAAATAATATCCATCCTTATCTACGGCAATAAAAGCACAATCCTCATCATTTTCATTTATTACCTCCATAACCGCTTTATTCATTAATGAATCATAATTAGTATATATTTTAATTGTTTGATTGTAATCATTTGAAATAGAATATTTTTTTAATTCTTCAAGAACTAAATCTTTAAAATATAAAATAGAATCCTGATATAACTTAGGTTTCATTTTCTTTATAATCAGTTGATCACATAAAGCATTTTTAGCTTCATTTTCAGTAATTAATCCTTTTAAAGAAAGCTCTTTGATTAATGCGTTACGGGCAATATAAGCATTTTCATAATTTAAAATAGGACTATATTTAGTAGGATTTTTAATAATGTTTCGTAAAACACATGCTTCCGAAATTGATAAGTTCATAGGATTATGCCCAAAATAGTACATACTTGCATCATGAATACCATAAAGATTGTGGCCAAAGTAAATTGTGTTTAGGTATCCTTCAAATATTTCATTTTTGCTATAATCAAGTTCAAGCCTTATACTTAAATATAATTCTTTAAGCTTTCTTTTATAAGAACGTTTATTATTTAAATATAAATTTTTAATATATTGTTGCGTAATTGTAGACGCTCCTGATGATGAACCACTAAAAAATGATTTAAAAATGCGATAAATATCAAAGCCATTATGTTTATAAAAGCGCTTGTCCTCTTCGTTTATGAAAATTTTTTTGGTAATATCAGATATTTCATCAAGACTTACATAATTTCCTTCATGAAGATTAAAGGAAGTATAAATTAGTTCATTATTTCTATCATATATTTCCACCCGGTTCATTTTAGAAATATCATGGATTGTTTTTTTACGGTCAATAAAAAATAAAAAAGGAATTAATAAAGTAAAAAATAATGATAGCTTTAATAAACGCTTAAGCCAAATTCGCATATAATCACCAATTATAGTATTACTATTAATTTTAAACTTAATCTAAGTGTGATATAATAATCATATTGGAAACAAAAAATAAGGAGCTTAATTATGGAAAATGCTGAAAAATTAGTTAATTTATTAATTGAAAAGAAACTTCATATTACAACGGCTGAATCTTGTACAGGCGGTATGGTCGCTTCAAGGATTGTTGATGTTGCAAATGCATCTAAGGTATTTAATGTTGCTTATGTTACATATGCCAATGAAGCTAAGGAAAAGTATTTAAATGTTGATTCTAAAACCATTGAAAAATATGGAGTTGTATCCGAAGAGGTTACAAAGCAGATGGCTCTTGGAGCTCTTAAAGAAGCTAATGCTGATATAAGTATTGTAACTAGTGGTATTGCAGGTCCTACTGGGGGGACAGAATATAAGCCAGTTGGTATGGTGTGCTTTGGTGTAGGAATAAAAGATAATGTTTATACTTCAACTAAATATTTTGGAAATATTGGTAGGAATAAAGTAAGAAGTATGGCTACAGAGTATATTATTGATTTTGCTATAAACCTAATTGAAAAAATGTAAACTTTTTTAAAAAAAGTAAAAAAAGACTTGTTAAAATTAATTGGATATGATATTATAAATAAGCATTGAAAAATGCCCCTGTCTATCACAGTTGATAGACCAATAGACCATAGGAGGTGTAACAAGATGAAAAAGTACGAAGTAATGTATATTTTAAACCCATCTTTAGATCAAGATGCTATCGCTAAGGAAGTAGCATCAATCAATGCAATTTTCACAAGCAATGATTCTAAGGTATTAGAGCTTAAGGAAATGGGTTTAAAGGAATTAGCTTACGAAATTGAAAAGAATCGTAAGGGTTACTATGTTTGGGCTTTAGTTGAAGCTAATAATACAGCTTTAAATGAGTTCGATCGTATCGCTGGATATGATGAAAAGGTTTTACGTCATATCGTAGTTAAGTATGAAGCTTAATTAATTAAGAAATGAGGTATCTAGATGATTAATCGTGTTATTTTAGTTGGAAGAATTACTAAAGATCCCGAAATAAGATATCTACAAAATGGAACTGCAACCGTATCCTTCACTATTGCGTGTGATCGTCAATACGTAGCACAAAATGGCGAAAGAGGCGCAGATTTTATTAACTGTGTTGCTTGGAGACAAACGGCCGAATTCATTTCTAGATACATTAAAAAGGGTTATATGATGTCTGTTGAAGGACGTATTCAAACCCGTCAATATCAGGATCAACAGGGTCAGACAAGATATGTCACTGAGGTTTTAGCTGAACAAGTTCAAAATCTAACTCCACGTGATCCAAATCAAGCTCCACAACAGAGCTTTAATAATCAACAAAACTATAATCAAGGTTTCAATAATCAAGGATATAATAATCAAGGATATAATAATCAATATCAGGCTCCTACAAGACCTCAATATCCTACAAAGCCTCAAGCTCCAGCTGAGCCTAGTCAGGATCAAGTGCTTGATTTAAATGTCGCTGATGATGACCTTCCATTCTAATAAGGAGGAAATATTATGCAACAACAAAATCGTGGCGGTTTCCGTCGTCGTAAGGTTTGCTACTTTACTCAAAATCATATTGAGCATATTGATTTTAAGGATGTAGATTTATTAAGAAAGTTTGTTACTGATAGAGGAAAAATTTTACCTCGTCGTGTAACTGGTACATCTGCTAAGTATCAAAGAAAGCTAGCAATCGCTATTAAGCGTGCTCGTCATATGGCATTATTACCATTCGTAAAAGACTAGTTAATATAAAGGCCTTTCAGTTTTGAAAGGTCTTTTTTAAGTCTTAATACAAAAATATATTTAATCAAATAAAAAAATATGGTTATCATCTAAAAACTTTTTAATATTTATGATATAATTGATTTGAATTGAGGTGTTGTCCTTGAAAAATATTATTTTTGCAATTTTATCTTTTATTATTTCATGTATTTTATTTACCATCTATTTTGCTGTTTGGCCTAAAATATATGCTTTAATTCCGGCGATTATTCTTTTAATTGCTAGCGTTTTTTTTGTAATGATGTTTATATCATATAGACAAAAGCTACATATTAAAGAACTTGAAAAAAGAATTGAAGTTTGGAATAAGCTTTCATATCATGTTAATCAAGCTGGTGATGAGGCAGTTGATAATTTACCAATTGGTATTTTAGTTTATGAAAATGAACAAATTAAATGGACAAACGATTACTTAAAGGGAATTTTTAAAGCCCGATTAATTGATGCCCCTTTATATGATGTAATTCCTGCTCTTGATGGCATGCTTGATTCTAAAAATAAGAGCTTTGTTATTCAATATGAAAATGATTATTATGAGGTTTTAAATTATCGTGATGAAAATGTTTTATATTTCTTTAATGTAACAGAACGAGAAACGATAAAAAAGAAATATGATAATCGTATTACCGCAATTGGAATAATTTTACTTGATAATCTTGAAGAATCACTTAAGGATTATGATATGCAAGAAAAATCAACTATTCGTGGTCAGTTTTTAGGTGAAATTTCTGATTATGTTAGAAATTACGGAGCTTATTTACAAAGCTATGATGATGACAGACTCGTTATGATTCTTGACAAGGAATCACTTGGTCAAATGGTTGAAAACAAGTTTGAGGTTTTAAATCAAGCAAGAGATATTGCAACCAAAAACCATGTTAGAGTTAGTGTTTCAATCGGTGTTGCTTGTTATGATGTTGAACCAGATGAGCTAGGTGGTTTGGCTCAATCTGCAGTTGAATTAGCTGAAAAACGTGGTGGTGACCAGGTTGTTGTTAATATTCAAAATGAAAAGATTAAATATTTTGGTGGTAAAACCGATGCCCTTGAAAAGAATTCTTTAGTTCAGGCTCGTATTGAAGCGCAAGAACTTAAAGATGCTGTTGAAGGGTCAACTAATGTTTATATTACAGGTCATATGGGTGCTGATGCTGACTGCTTAGGTGCGATGATTTGTGTTCTTAGAATGGTTATGTCATCTAATAAGGAAGCTCATATTGTTTTTGATATGGCAAAGGCTGATAAAAATATTTTAAAAATGTATGAAGCCTTAAGAGACGAGTCCCCAGAAATATTTAGCCGTTTTATTCCTTTTGAGGATGTTGAAGTAAGACCTAATTCATTACTAATTGTATGTGATACTCAATCTCCAAAAATTATGATGTTCCCTGAACTTGAAAAAAATATAAAGCATGTTGCTGTAATTGACCATCATAGACGTGGAGAAATTTCCTTCATTGATCCGGTTGTATCTTATGTTGAACCATATGCTTCAAGTACGGTTGAGCTTGTAAGTGAAATGATAATGTTTTATAATAAAGGTATTAAATTTGAGCCGATTGATGCTACATGTATGCTTGCAGGTCTTGTAATTGATACAAATAATTTTACCTTCCGTTCAAGTGGTAGAACTTTCGAGGCTGCATCTACTATCAAAAGCCTTGGTGGTGATATGATTAGAGTAAGACAGCTTATTAGACCTAGCTATGAGATTGAAAAGGATATTGCAAGTGCAGTTACTAATTCAAGCTTATTTATGGAAAAATATGCAATTTCGGTATTACCTAATGATAAAATAATCTCTGATAGGTCTTTTTTGGCACAAATCGCTGATAAGCTAATGGGAATTGATGGTGTTGAAGCATCCTTTGCAATTGGTTATTTAAGCCAAGATACAATTGGTATTTCGGCTAGAAGCTATGAAAAAATTAACGTTCAGCTTGTAATGGAGGAGATGGGTGGCGGTGGTCATTTGAGCAACGCTGCTTGTCAAATAAAAGATAAACCTATGGATGAGGTTTTAAATCATCTTAAAGAAATAATTGAAGCAAATAATGAAAATGAGGGTGAAGAAAAAATGAAAGTAATTTTAATCGCTGATGTTAAAGGCCGTGGAAATAAGGGCCAAATTATTGATGTAGCTAATGGATATGGTAATTATCTATTAACTAATAAGCTTGCAATTCAAGCTACAGATGAAAATATTAAACAGGTTGAGGCTGAAAAAGAAAAGGAAAAAGAAGATGCTGAAAATCATTATCAGCTAATGCTTAAGCTTAAATCTGAAATTGAATCAAAATCAATTAATATTTTCTTACAGGTTGGTGGCGATGGTAAGCTTTTCAGTCATATTACAACTAAAAGAATTGCCGATGAATTTGCTGCTCAAACAGGTATTACGATTGATAAGAGAAAAATTTCTCTTCCTGCGGAAATTAATTCAGTAGGTATTTTTACTGCAATTGTTGATTTAGGAAAGAATGTACAAGCAACAATTGAAATGAATGTTTTAGAAAAGTAAGAGGCTATTTATGGAATTAGTTACACCTCATAATTTAGAAGCGGAAATGGCTGTACTGGGATCTATCTTTATTGATGAGAGTCTAGTTACAGAAATAATTGATGAATTATATCCCGAAGATTTTTACGATAATAAAAATAAAATAATTTTCAACACAATTGTTTCTTTATACAATGAGGGTAAAAATATAGATTTAACCTCTGTTGTATCAGCACTTGAAATCAAAGGCTTATTTTCCCAAGCTGGAGGCATGGATTACTTAAATACAATTGTTAATTATAATTACTCTGCAATTAATGTTGGTACTTATGTAGATTTAGTTCATGAAGCTGCTTTAAAGCGTGTTACAATTAATGCTTTAACAGATTTAGCTCAAAAAGGGTACAGTCCTGAAAAAAATGCAAATGAGTATTTAACAAAGGTAGAAGAGGTTATTTTTGATTTATCTAAAAGAAGAAAAACCTCGAATTTTGTACCTATCACTGAGGTTACGAGTATTGTAAAAGAAAAATTAACACGTAATTTGAATCAAACAGGGGATATAACAGGACTTTCTACAGGGTTTTCTAATTTAGATCATGCAACGTTGGGCTTTCAACCAGAACAGCTTATAATACTTGCGGCTCGTCCTGCGATGGGAAAGTCTGCTCTGGCAATGAATATTGCCGTAAATGCAGCTCAAGCCAATAAAAATGGAAAGGCCGTAGTTGCTTGTTTCAGCCTTGAAATGGGTATGGACCAATTAGTTGAGCGTATGATTGCTGCTGATGGCTTGCTTCATCTTCAAAGTATCAAAACCGGACAGCTAACAGGTCAAGAACCAAGACAATATCAAGCATCATGTGAGAAATTAAATCATCTTAATTTGTATTTTGATGATTCATCTTTAATTACACTTGAGGATATAAGAACAAAATGTCGTAAGCTAAAAGCATCTCCAGGGCTTGATTTAGTAGTAATTGATTATCTTCAATTAATTGATGGTACAGGTTCAGGAGCTAAATCTCGTCAAGAAGAGGTTTCTAAGATATCTCGTGGCCTTAAGATGATGGCCCGTGAGCTACAAATTCCGGTTTTAGCGCTTGCACAGCTTTCCCGTGAGGTTGAAAAGCGTGATGATAAAAAGCCTATCATGGCCGATTTACGTGATTCTGGTTCTATTGAGCAGGATGCTGATATCGTAATGTTTTTATATCGTGAAGAATATTATAATAAGAATAAAACTGAGGAGAATAAGCCTTCTCAACCCGCAATTTTAAGTATTGCTAAAAACCGTTCTGGTTCATCTGGAATGGACCTTGATTTTATTTTCCAAGGTCAATATTCGAAATTTACTGAAGTCGAAAAAGGAGAACAATAATTATGGTACGTGATCGTTTAGATCTTATGGATAAAAGATATGAAGAGGTTAATAATCTTTTGACAGATTCTGAAGTTGTTTCAGATGTTAAAAGATTAATGGAATTATCAAAGGAACAACGTCAGCTTGAAAAGGTTGTAACACCTTATCGTGAGTACAAAAGCTTAGAAGAAAGTATTCCTTCTCTTAAGGAAATGGCTCATGAATCAGATCCTGAAATGGCTCAAATGGCCCAAGCTGAGCTTGATTCTGCACATAAAAGAATGGCTGAGCTTGAAGAGGAGTTGAAGGTTTTATTACTTCCAAAGGACCCTAATGATGACAAGGATGTTATTATGGAAATCCGCGGTGCCGTTGGTGGTGATGAGGCTAACATTTTTGCCGGTGATTTATTTAGAATGTACTCAAAATATGCTGAATCAAAAGGCTGGAAAATTACTATTTATGATTCAATGCCATCAGATATGGGCGGATATTCACAAATTTCTTTTAAAGTTTCTGGGGATGCTGTATATTCAACCTTAAAGTATGAATCAGGTGGACATCGTGTTCAGCGTATTCCAGTAACTGAGGCTAATGGACGAATTCAAACTTCAATTGCAACTGTACTTGTAATGCCAGAGGCACAAGAAATTGACTTCAAACTTGAAGATAAGGATTTAAGAATTGATACTTTCTGTTCATCAGGTCCTGGTGGACAGGGGGTAAATACAACTTATTCAGCTGTACGTGTTACATATATTCCAACAGGTGAGTACGTAGCTTGTCAAATTCACCGTTCTCAGCATGAAAATAAAGCTACAGCAATGGAGCTTTTACGTACAAGAATTTATGAAAGAATGGTAGAAGCAGAGGCTGAAAAGACTGGTGCAACTCGTCAATCATTAATTGGACATGGTGAACGTAGTGAAAAGATTAGAACTTATAATTACCCTCAAAATCGTGTAACTGACCATCGTATTGGTTTTTCAATTAACCGACTTGATGCGATTATTGATGGAAAGCTTGATTTAGTCATTCAAGAGCTTATTAACGAAAATCAAAAGCGTTTACTTTCACTTGAAAGTGAAAACAACTAATTACGACAAAGAAAATGGTTTTATGATCATTTTCTTTTTTTATACGATATTTTAAAAATCATGTCAAAATATATTTATATTCATTTATAAAAAGTGAGTATGTTTTCGCTAATATGCTAAAGAAAAACACATAAAATTTAATTATTTGTTAAATCTTTTAAGCTTAATATTTCCTAAATAATAAAAAAAATGTATAATAATGCTGGTGATATTTTATGAAATATAAAGACTATTTGAAGTACTGGCAAGATATTGCAAGTGAAAAAGGCTATGAGGAAAGTGCTATATTGCTTTTGCTATTGTATGAAGCTAAGCTAACATCATCAGAACTTTATATGAAAATGGATGATGAAATAGATAAAAAGATCTCTGATAATTTTGAGACTGATGTAAAAAAATATTTAGATGATAATATACCAGTACAATATATTATTGGTGAGGCGTGTTTTTACGGATATGATTTTAATGTTAATAATGATGTTTTAATACCAAGGCCAGAAACAGAAGAGCTTGTGGAAAATATTTTATTTTTATATGATGATTATTTTAAGGGTAAAGATATTGATGTAGTAGATATTGGTACAGGATCAGGCTGTATTTCAGTTACACTTGCAGCCGAAGAACCACATATGCATTTAAAGGCTACTGATATAAGTGGGCGAGCTTTAAATGTTGCAAGAAGTAATGCAAAAAAAATGAATGTTAATATTGATTTTAAAGAAGGTAACATGCTTGAGCCTGTAATGAATGATAAATTTGATATTTTAGTTTCAAATCCACCATATATTCCAGAAACGGAAGTTGTTGATCCACTTGTTAAGGATAATGAGCCTAATGTTGCCCTTTTTGGTGGAAATGATGGACTTAAGTTCTTTCATATCATTTTAGAAAATGCACCTAAAATTATGAAGGAAAAATGTATTTTAGCTTTTGAACATGGCTATAATAAAACGCAAGAAATTGAAGCTATTTGTAAAAAATATTTTCCTGATGCCAATATATATACAAAAAAAGATTTGCAAGGACTTGACAGAATGACATTTGTTATTAGAGGCTTTAAAGATGAAAAATAGAGTTATTATATATCCAACAGATACTGTATATGGTATTGGTGCATCAGTTTATGACAAGGATGGTATAAGAAGAATTTATGAAATTAAACATCGTCCCTTAGATAAACCGTTAGCTGTTTTATGTGCAAACATTGATCAAATAGAAGAAATTGCATATCTTACAGATGATGCGAGAAAGCTTATTAAGGCATTCATGCCAGGAGCTCTTACTATTATTATTAAAAGTAAGGATGCAATAAAGAATTCTATGGGACTTGAAACAATTGGGGTTCGAATTCCTAACTATAACCTAGCTATAGATATTTTAGAGCATAATGGTCCTATGGCTACAACATCTGTTAATGAATCAGGCGAACCATCACTAAATAATTATGATGAAATAAAAGAAGATTATGATGATTTAGTTGATCTAATTGTTCCACCATCAGGTGAAAAAACGTCATCATTAGCATCTACGGTTGTGGATATTACCTCCTCAATTAAGCTTTTAAGACAGGGAGCTATAAGTCTTGAGGATATTGAAAAAGTAATTACAAGTGAATAAAATAGTAATAAGTCTCCATAATATATTTAAGGAGGCTTTTTTAATGCGTAAGGCTTTGATGATAATAATAATTGTGCTTGGTTTTATTGCATTAATAAAAGCTATAAAGCCAAGTGAGGAAATGAGGGTACGGGTTATTCCTAATAGTAATTCAAAGGTTGATTTAGAAATAAAAGAAGAAGTAAAAGAAATAACCATTACATATTTAGAAAAACAGTATGATAAAAGTATGACAAAATTCATCCAAAATATAAATTCATCAATTAATGAATTTAATGATATGGTTGAATCATATAATGCTAAAGGAGAACTTGTTAATCATCAATTCTACCTAAAAGAATATAATGGTAAAGCAATTAAGGATGAAGAGGTTTTAACTTTTTTAGTTAAAATCGATAATGCAGTTGGAGATAATTGGTGGGGTGTAATATTCCCTGAATTCTTAGAAATTAATTCGACAGACACATCCTCTGTAAAAAGTTATTTTTATGAAAAAATTAAAAAATGGTTAAGGAGATAATATGGATATTAGACATATTAATGAGTATGATTATAATTTGGTTAAGGATTTTCTTTTATCAGTAAAAACAATAAAGGATATTGATGAAGATGTTTTAAAAAATGCAATGATTGTTGTAGATAATAATGATATTTTAGGTGCTGTTTCATATGAAAAATTTGGAATCAGTGGTCTAATTAGATATTTTGTATTTAAAAGGAATTTAACAAATGATACGGTTGTTTCACTTTTTAAAATGCTTGAAGAAACTGCATATGATGATTATATTAAAGACATTTATTGCGTTGTAAATAATGGACCTATTGAGGAATTATTTAATGAACTTGGTTTTTTAAAAGAAAAATACAAGATGCTTTTTATTGATGAGTCAGATTTTGATTTAGAAGGTAATAGTCATGCTTTTATAATGAAAAGACAAATAAGGGAAAATATATGCTGTTAAAGTAACTGCATAGTTTCGAATTGAGTTGAAAAAGGTTATTTTATTAGGTATAATTATATTGCTAGAAAAAGGAGAAGATATAATGTACGAATTAATTGACCGATATATTGAAAAACTAATTACAAAATCAACGCCTGAAAATCCACTTTGGAATATTGAACAAATTAGACATGGAAAAAAGTCGAATTGGAATTATATTGATGGATGTATGATGACCTCATTACTTTCACTTTATGAGCAAACAAAAGAGAAGAAATATTTAGATTTTGTTATTTCATATATTGATTATTTTGTTGAAGATGATGGAACAATTAAAACTTATGATTATACAAAATATTCAACTGATGATATTTGTGAAAGTAGAGTTTTATTTGATTTGTATCATATTACAGGTAACGAAAAATATCGTAAAGCAATTGAAAACACTTACAAGCAAATTGAGGGTCAACCAAGAACAAAAGAAGGAAACTTTTGGCATAAAAAAATATATAAAAATCAGGTTTGGCTTGATGGATTGTTTATGGCACAGGTTTTCTATATGCGTTACGAAACAGAGTTTAATGGTATGAAAAACTATAATGATATTTTAAATCAGTTTAAAAATGTAAGAAAGTATATGTATGATTCTAATAAGCATTTGTATTATCATGGCTATGATAGTGAACGTCAAATGTTTTGGGCTGACAAGGAAACTGGTTTGTCAAAAAACTTTTGGTTAAGAGCTGATGGATGGTTTACTGTAGCTTTAGCTGATATTTGTGGATATGTAGATGAACAAATGTATGATGAGTATCGTTATTTTGCAGATTTATTGAAAGATACGATTGATGGATTGCTAGAATATCAAGATAAAGATTCTAAGATGTTTTGGCAGGTTATTGATAAGCCAAATAAAGAGGGTAATTATCTTGAAACATCAGGCTCTTTAATGATTTCTTATGCAATCTTAAAAGGGGTGCATATTGGAGTATTACCTCAAAGGTATGAAAAGATTGGACTAGAAATTTTTAATGGTGTTTGTAATAAATATTTATCTGAAAAAGATGGAGATTTAAACTTAGGTGGAATATGCTTAGTTGCAGGATTAGGACCTGAAAATAATTTGCGTCGAGACGGAACTTATGAATACTATATTTCGGAACCAGTTGTAGAAAATGATGCTAAGGGTGTAGGGCCTCTTATTATGGCATACACTGAGGTTAAAAAGAGTTTACATAAATAGTAAAAGGAGATTTAACTCTCCTTTTTTATTATAAAAAAAGTTTTTAATTTACATATTGAAATGATAAATATTTTTTTAAGTTATTTATCAAAAGCTCTTGACACTTTATGTAAAATTTAGTATTATATAGGAGCACTAGAAAAATAACGCTTTCGTAGTTCAACTTTAAAAAAAGCTTAAAAAAGTAGTTGACAGTATAACATAGAATGTGGTATACTAAGGAA
>ERZ1035041.22-NODE-22-length-109608-cov-30.128248_pt1 | contig 109608 bp, 104 predicted proteins | sample MGYA00520684_ERZ1035041 | MGnify/ENA primary metagenome ERZ1035041 (study PRJEB33766, sample SAMN09781699) | gut metagenome | biome: gut microbiome | host: Homo sapiens | place: Madagascar | study: EMG produced TPA metagenomics assembly of the PRJNA485056 data... | reverse complement strand
TTTTTCAAATATAGGAACAGTTGGAAGGGAACAGTTAATTACTTCTGGTAGTAATGGAGAACCAAACTGGTCTTATATTTCATCGAAAGGAAAAAGTACAAAAACGCAGACTGAATTTGTGAGTGAGATTAAGAAACTGGCACAAAAGGCTGCCAATGCTACTGATAAAACAGAACAAGACTCTACTTCAAGGCAGGTATTGCGGTTAAGGGCAGAATATTTGTCAGAGGTTGCACCGGATAGAAAACAGTTATACCAACAGGCAAAAAGTGCAATGAAAAATCAAAATACCGATCCAAAATGTAAAGGGATTGGAGAATTAACCTTACTGGATTTTTTGGAACAGGCAGAGGGAAAAAATCAGAATCTTGCAGATAAGCAGATTGCACTGGCAGGAGGCGGAACATTAAATTTTACTATCTTAACATCAGGTGGTTATGGAGTTCAAATTCAGAGTCAGGGTGTGAATGTATTGTTAAATACCGGTGCCGGCTGGGGGTATGAAATGACTCCGGCAGAACTTACAAGAAAAGATGAATTTTATTCTATTTATTGGAAGGAATATAATGCAACAAAGAATGATATGAACTCTGAATTAAGAGAATTACCGGATTATCTGGAGAAAAGACCGGTTTTTGAAGCGAAAGCCTGATGATAATAATGCAATTCAAATAAAAAAGGGGGAATTGATATATGCAGATTAGTTCCAACTATTCTATGAATGGTGTGCCATACGAAAACAGGCGCAGACAGAAAGATATTCCTCAATTTAGTACAGAACGTGCTAAACAGGAAAATAAGAGCATAAATCCATATATTGAAGCAGCGAAGGAAGTAAATGCGAATGGTATGGGAATAAAGAAAAATGGAATGCTGAGCCATATATCGCAGATGATGGTACAAAGACTGAATAAGCAGATGAAGGGTGAGGGCGATGTGGATAATATCGACATTTTGGGCAATACAACAGAAGCTGCAATTCAGGCAACGAAACAGGCTCTGTATGAGGAATATCGTCTGGCTGGCTATGTAGAGGAATTAGATCGTTTTTTGAATAAGGTATCAAATGGGAACGTAACAGTAGATGATTTATGATGTTCTGGCTAATAAAAAGGAAAATGGGACAATTCCAAGATATCAGATTCAGATGGATGTGGGAGGCAATTAAAATAAGTAGTATAGGAAGTCAGTAGTGCGTGAATAAACTGCTGACTTCTTTTTTGATAGATACAGTCACTCCCAGGAGCGTGTGTCGGATAAAACAAATTAACAGGAAGCAGATAAAGCGATATATGTGATATTCTATTTCACAACAAAAAAAGGTCTGTTCACAACATGGCGGCTAGCTATTTAAAGAATTTTTCCGATATAAAAAATATAATTGTATGTAAGTAAGGAAGTGACAAGATGCAAATAGCAATCTGTGATGATGAAAAATCTATAGGATTGATATTAGAAGAAAAAATAAAGAAATTATTACCGGATGCAGTAATAGATAAATATTTATCTGGTGATGAATTGATTGCAAGTGGTTGTGAGCCGGATATTCTATTTTTAGATATTCAGATGCCAGGAATGGATGGAATGGAAACGGCAAGGATTCTGCGTCAGAAAAATGAAAGAATGGTATTGATATTTGTAACTGCTGTGGAGGAGTATGTTTTTCAGGCATTTGATGTTGCAGCATTTCATTATCTGGTGAAACCATTTTCAGATGAAAAATTTGAGGAAGTTGTGAAATGTGCAGTCAGAAGCATTGAAAAATATTCTGAAAATCAATCGGATGAAAAATACATGATGGTGCAGTCCGGAGGAAGCCATATGAAAGTGTTTTTGAAGGATATTGTGTATGCTGAGGTATATAATCGAAAAGTCATTATCCATACACGGGATACGAATATTGAATATTATGGAAAATTGCAGGAACTGAGTGAAATTGCGGGAGCAGATTTTTTTCGTACACACAGAGCCTACCTCGTACATTTCAAATATGTTCAGAAATATGATGCAAATTGTGTGACGATGGAAAATGGAACTGCATTGATTGCAAAACAGAATTATTCTGAGTTTGTAAAACAATATTTGAAATATAATCAGAGGAAAGGAAAAGAAATCGGATGAGTTTGGTAGAAAAATGCTGGATGCTTACATCGAAAATTTCTGTTATTGCACTCCTTATGATTACAGGAATCTATTTTGGAAAATTTGTTTGTCCCTATATAAAAAAGAAAAAAGGGGCTGTGGCAGTCAGTATTGTTTATATTACGATTATGCTTGTTTTATATATGATTCCGCCACAGATTGATAATTTTTCCGCATATCTGATTGGAGTTATAGCAGCGTTTCTTGCAATGTATGTAGAGGACAGAAGAAATATATATCAGAAAATATTTCTTGCAATTACGTTCTTTTCTATCCGATGGTTAACGGTTGCAATGGCAGGCAGACTTGATGATCTTGTTACAAAAGCACTTGTATTTCGGAATATGAGTGCAGAAAAAGTGTGGTTGCAATACGGACTATATGTTGGAACCAGAGTTTTGGATATTGTACTTTGTATTGCTTTTATTGCGGTTGCAATAGGACTGATCAATAAAGCGTATATATACAAAAAAGATGAAATGAGCGTCAAAGAGATGGTAATGCTTATTATACCTTCGCTTGTAGGCGTCACTGGGTATGGCATTTTACAATATTATCTCATGATATACGAAAGAGATACTGGAAAGAACTTGATTGATACATATGGATTTTATGGAGCTTTAAGCTTTTTACACTATCTGATTTCCATAGTTGCTATTCTTGTTGTGATTGTAATGTTTCAAAACTGGAAAGAGATGCAGGAAGAACAGCGGGGACAAGAGCTGGTATTAAATCAGATCAGTGACATGAAAAAGCATATCGAGGAAGTCGAAAAGTTGTATCGGGATATCCGCTCCATGCGCCATGATATGGGAAATCATATACAGACACTGGAACATCTGGTGGCACATAATAATATGGATGATGCAACAGAATACTTGGAACATCTGAAAAATGAATGGGACGAGGTATCTCCGGAAATAAAGACAGGAAGTCCGGTAATTGATGTTATTTTGATGGAAAAGCTGAGAGAAGCAAAAGAAAGGCAGATTCGGTTTCTGTCGGATTTTCATTATCCGCAGAATACGAAGTTAAATGCATTTGATTTGAGTGTGATCATGAATAATGCCTTGAATAACTGCATGGAAAATGTAAGTGGAGATGATCCGTATATCAGCATTTCTTCTTTTCGGAAAAACAGTATCTTTATGATAACCATAAAAAACAGTTTTGGGGGTCAGCTTAATTTTGGTGATAGCGATTTGCCAGAAACAACCAAATCCGGGAGGGAACATGGAATGGGTTTGAATAACATTCGCCGGGTTGTCAGAATGTATATGGGAGATATATCTTTGGAGCAGGGAAATGAGGAAGTAATCCTTAGCATTATGATGCAGGTAGAATAAAGAAATAAATTGGCACTATGTATTTTGTAAATTACAGAAATTACAGAAATATGTAGTGCTTTTTTTGCGCAGGTAGCGATGAAAATATGTTGCTTGCAACAATATTTGAGGAGCACTGCGACAGTCTGAAAAGCATTTTCAGACTGCTTCACAACGAAAAAAGGGCGGTTCACAACATCGCAGTTTATTGTGAAGAAAGATATGCCGAAAGAAAAAATAAAGAGAAATCATGTTATACAGATTTTCAGGAAACGGATTTCAGAGTATTAGCTCAAGGAGGACAACGAAATGATGAAAATTAATGGATTTAACGGAACGAATACGCAGACAGGAGCAATGGGAATGGCACAGGCAAATGATTCTGTGAGTAAAAATATTCAGAATCAGATTGCAAATGCACAGCAGAAATTGCAGGATTTATCATCAAATGAAGAACTGTCATTAGAGGATAAGATGAAGAAACGTCAGGAGATACAGCAGGAAATTACAAATCTCAATCAACAGTTAAGACAGCACCAGATTGAACAGAGAAAGGAACAGCAGAGTAAAAAAACATCTATGGATGATATGGTGGCTGGTACAAAAAATACATCTGCAAAGAAAGGAACAGGCTTGTCACAGGTAGGTATGCGGGCAATGATTTCCGCAGATTCATCTATGAAGCAAGCAAAAGTGCAGGGTAGTATGGCAACACAGATGGAAGGAAGAGCCGGTGTGCTTGAGTCTGAAATCAAGCAAGATGCCGGAAAAGGCAATACCGAAAAGAAAGAAGAACTGGCAGATTTGCAGGCAAAAGCGCAGTCTGCAACAGCATCACAGATGTCTTCACTTTCAGATGCAAATAAATCTATGGAAGAAGCAGCAAAGGCAGACAACCGTACAGATGCATCAGATAATGCAGATGTTAAAATAGAAACAGCAGAAACAATAACAAATCCAGCATCAGAAAGTGGACAGTCGGTAGTATATACACCGATAGATATACGTTTATAGTTCAGAAAGGAGGCTGGTGTTATGTCAGAAATCAAAAGTTTTAGTGATTATACAAAAACTTACCTTGATGAAAACAAGTGCAGATTCTCTGAAAAAATCAGCAGATGCTTTGAATGACTCATCTCTTTGGGAAAAAAAGAAAATAAAAAAGAAAGATGAAAAAACGGGGGAAGAGATTGAGGTAGAGGATTATGACTGGGATAAAATTACCAAGGCAGTAAAATCTTTTGTTGAAGATTATAATGATGTAGTTAAGGAAGCCGGAGAATCTAATACAAAGATAAAACAGTTAAATGATATAAACTGGATAGAAATCGGATATAAAGAAGGAGATACGTTTTCCGTTTATGGTAAAGAGTATGCTATTGACAGCAGTGGGCATATCAATGTTTCGGCAGAAGATGAATTTACATCAACGGAAATTAAATATCCAAGTCGTTCAATATAATAGAAATTATTTTAAGTTTCAATAACAGGGAGGTAGGATTATGGCAATTACAGGTATCAATAACAGCAGTTGCACATCGTATTATGCATCAGGTTACAAGAACACGGTTAAAAAGGCAGTTTGTGATATTCAAAAAACAAAGGAAAATTCACAGGTGAGCAAAATAGAAGAGAGTCAGGAAGATTATGTAAAAAAATTGCAGAAAAAAAATCCTCAAATAGATATTGTGTCAGGAAGTTCGGATAAAAATGTAAAAACAGCTAATCGTACAGGAAAAACAGATGTGAGGATTACACCTGGGATTTAAAATAGGATGATGAGTAATCCAGAGGTTGCCACAAAATATGAAAATATGTTGTCAAAAATTCCAGCATTAGATAGATGGGCTGACTCAATGATTAAATCAATGACTGGTAGTGAAGTTAAGTATCGTCAGGTATGGATAGATAAGGATGGTAATATGGGCTCCATGGTTATTACAGGACCAAACGAAGAACAAAAAAAGGCTGATGAAGATAGAAAAATCGAGAAAAAGAAAGAAAATGAACAAAAACTTGCAGAACGGAGAGCTGAAAGAAAAGAGCAGATGAAGAAAATTCAGGAAGATAGACGCACAATATTTGCAATTGGTACGGATATGAAAAGCATTACAGAGAATGTTGTAGCACAGGCAGTAGGTACAGCTCCATCTATCGGAGGAAGTTGTGATATTAAGGCATAAAAGGATTCGGTAAAAGGGAAATATCAAATTGGTGCAATGGATGGCATCACCAGAGAGTAGAGTGGCAGAAAGTCAGTAGATATAAAGGTATAGATTTATTTATGAACTGAGAGGTGGATTTATGGGAATCGATTTTTCAAATATAGGAACAGTTGGAAGGGAACAGTTAATTACTTCTGGTAGTAATGGAGAACCAAACTGGTCTTATATTTCATCGAAAGGAAAAAGTACAAAAACGCAGACTGAATTTGTGAGTGAGATTAAGAAACTGGCACAAAAGGCTGCCAATGCTACTGATAAAACAGAACAAGACTCTATTTCAAGGCAGGTATTTCGGTTAAGGGCAGAATATTTGTGCAGACATTAAGCGATTACTTTTCATTGACTTTCATTTATACCAATGATACAATCTTAGGATTAGCTCAGAGAGAGATTGTTCAGTAAAACTCATACAGAAATAATTCAAGCAAAGTTCAGGAGAATGTAAAAATGACAAAGGACGAGTATTTAATAACAGACCCACCCTTAAAAGCGTTGACTGTTTTTGCAATGCCTATGATTTTAGGCAGCTTTTTTCAACAAGTTTACAATATGGCTGATTCAATCATCGTCGGTCAATTTGTAGGCTCATCTGCGCTTGCGGCCGTCGGTGCCTGTGCCGCACTTACGAATGTTTTTATTTGCATAGCACTCGGTGCAGGTGTAGGTGCAGGTGTACTTGTAAGCCGTTATTTTGGTGCTCAAGATTACGGGAAGATGAAAACAATCGTTTTTACTTCTTTAATAAGTTTTTTGCTTTTTAGCGTATTTCTCGGTGTTTTTGGATTTTGCACTTCTCATTGGATGATGAGCATACTGCAAACACCTGCGGATATAATGAAAGATGCGGTGCTGTACTTACGTATCTATTTTGTTGGCTTTCCATTTTTATTTATGTATAATATTCTGTCAACCATGTTCACTTCAATCGGTGAATCAAAAATCCCGTTATGGCTTTTAATATTTTCGTCTGTTTTGAATATCATTATGGACCTTTGGATGGTGAGAGGTCTTAAACTCGGAGTATTCGGTGCAGCTCTTGCCACTCTTATTGCACAAGGTATTTCAGCCGTACTTTCGCTTTTGATTTTTCTTTACCGTATGCGAAAATATGCAAGTTTGTTTCATTGGTTTGACAAGAAAGAACTGCGTACAATGCTTAAAATCGCCGTTCCGTCTATCCTTCAACAATCAACCGTATCAATCGGTATGATGATTGTGCAAGCGGTTGTAAATCCGTTTGGCACGCAAGCACTCGCAGGATATGCGGCAACGATGAGAGTTGAAAATGTTTTTTCACTGATATTTGTATCCATCGGAAATGCCGTGTCACCATTTGTTTCGCAAAATCTCGGTGCCGGAAAAATCAGCCGCATTAAGAAAGGTTACCGTGCCGCATTACTGTTGGATGCATGCTTTGCTGTTCTTGCCTTTATAGTTATTGAAACAATGCACACACAAATTTCTTCGCTTTTCTTAGGAAAAGACGGAACGGAATTAGCGTATCAAGTGTCCGGTGATTATATGAAATGGATTGGCTACTTTTTCATACTTATGGGCATTAAAATGGCAACAGACGGTGTTCTTCGTGGAATCGGAAATATGCGACCGTTTTTAATTGCAAATATGGTTAACCTTGCAATTCGTTTGTCCGTAGCATTGATTTTTGCGCCTCGTTTCGATATTGCCTTTGTTTGGCTTGCTGTACCGGCAGGCTGGCTTGCAAACTTTGTCATTTCTTATGCGGCACTAAGAAAATTCTGGCCTAAGGATACTTTGGCTTAAAAATTAACAGACTCATTCAACTAAAACCCTGTTTTATTATACTCATACAAGCAGATTTACATCTGCCTGTGTGAGTTTTTTTATGCCTGTATCAAATGTAAAATAATTTACGACAAAAAAGATATGTATTATATTTTAAAGTTCCTTGATTGATATTAATATCGATATTTGATAGAATTTACAATAATGTTATATATAAACAATAAATGAAAGTTGGGATAGAATGTGTATATTGCGATTTGTGATGATGATTCAAAAATAACAAGCAGATTAGAGAGTGGTATTAGGGCGATTTTTAAGAATTTAAAAGATGATGTTGATGTTTCGGTTTTTTTTAATGGAACAGATCTAATTGATACAATTAAAAAAGAAAAAATACATTATGATATCCTTCTGTTAGATGTAGATATGCCAAATATTTCAGGGTTGGAAGTCGCAAAAATATTAAGAGAAACTAATGAAGATATAATAATAATATTCATATCTTCGTATGAGAAGTATGTTTTTGATTCATTCGAGTACAATCCGTTTAGATATATCCGAAAAAACAGAATAAAAGAAGAACTAAGTATTGCATTAAAATCTGCCTATGCGTTGTACAAAAAAAGCGAAAGAAGATATGTTGTTATTAAAAGTGATGACGGAGATTATAGGGTAGAGCAATCGGAGATATGTTATTTTGAAATTGTAAAAAGAAAGTTATTTATTCATTTGGCTAACAATAAGGTTTTAAGTATGTGGAAACCAATTAAAGATTTCATTAACGAGATTAATGATAACAATTTTGTAAAAATACATAGTGGTTGTGCAGTAAATATGAAATACATAAAAGAGTATACTAACTATGACATTACATTGGATAATGGTGAAAAATTGATTACAAGCAGGTCTGGAATAAAAATATTAAAAGATGAATTAACTCGATATTGGGGAGAAAATGTATGAAAGAATTTTTTTGGTGCATTGAGTATGTTGCGACATTTATGGAAATATTTATGTGCAGTTATTTTTGTGGTACATTTGTGGCAAAAGAAAAACTAAGTGGTTCAAAAAATAAAATTGTGTTGCTTTCAACTATAGCATCAGTAATTGTTTTTATATTAAATCACATAAATCTTTTTTCTTATATTACCACAGGCATATTTATATTGTTATGTATAGCAATACAATGTGTTATCTACGGGGAAAAATATCTGCTATCAATAGGGCTGGTGGTTGCATATGCTGCGATACTATCAGCAATTGACTTTATAATAATATATATTGTTGCTATTGTAATTGATACAAATACAGGTTATATATTAAGTGAACAGAGTTTTATAAGACTTATTTGCATATTGCTAAGCAAAAGCATACTGAGCATTTTAGTTCTTACATTGAACAGAGTAATTGCACATAAGAAAACAATACCCCCTTTGTATATTGTGATTATGGGAGTGTGTTCCGCATTCCTGTTGATATCTAACTTGGTGTTGATACACTCTGAATTAGATAAAACTAATGATGAGATAAGTAGCTTTACTATGTTTTTCTTCATTGCGTCCCTTGGTATTGAAATGATAATCTTTGGTTTTGTTATCAAAATAGCAGAGGGGTATGAGCAGAAGAAAACGAATTTACTCATTGAACTAAATAATAAGATGTTGCAGAAATCGTTGGATGAAACAGAGCAGACCTTTGAATTGTGGAGACAAAGTATTCATGATTATAAAAACGACATTATAGCTTTGACACAATTGGCAGAAGAAGAAAAACTTGAAGAAATAAAGACATTTTTACAAAAAGAAAATAAATTAATAGAACAAAAAATGTTTTATATTAAAACAGGTAATTCTGTAGTAGATGCAATTATTAATACAAAACAAAACATTGCGGAAAAGCAAAATATTGTATTTGTGGTTAATATAGAACTTCCTCCAAGAAATATCGTAAGTAATATTGATATGGCTAATATATTGGGAAATTTAATTGATAATGCTATTGAAGCTGCAAGAGTGGAAATAGAATCATTCGTAGAAATAAACATAAAGCAGGAAAAAAGCTTTTTGATTATTAATATAAAAAATAAATGTACTAAACTAATTGAAATAGAAGAAATTAAAACAAGTAAGAGAGATTCGGAATTTCATGGTATAGGGTTAAGAAGCGTAAGAAGAACAGTGAAAAAATATGATGGTCAAATGGCTATGTATATTAAAAATGAAGAATTCAATACAAATATATTAATACAGAATAAGATTGATTAAAAGATGTTGACATTTTGTCAGCATCTTTTTTTGCAGATTAAGCAAGAAAAGTAACAGATTAGGCAAGAAATGACAAAAAATGAAATTATTCTGCTACAATCTTAATTTGTAGGATGATGGTTCAAAGCAAATACATATACAGCAAAGCAATACTACGAAAACTAAAATTTTATAGCAGACGTAATCACGATGGAGTAAGCCTATGATAATAAATCTGGTAATTAAGAATATTAAAAATTCAATACTGGAATTTCGTAAAGTTTATGTACTTATGCTAATATCACAATTCGTTGCAGTCATCTGCATATTCTTTTCATATGGCATATATGGAAACTATTCAGCAAAGATGCAGGAATTAAATATTGATAGTTATAGTATAGGCACTTCTTTTGAAGACACCAAAGTTGCGAGTATCAAAGAGTGTCTGCCACAGTTGCTTAATGAATTTGACTATAAATTAGATTATGTGTTTGTAGGAGGATTTTGGAACGATACACCGGTATCTATGCATTTTGAATATCATAATGGAATGTACGATGTATCAAAGACTGTGCAAGACAATACGAGATTAGAGAGTGGACGTGTAATTTCGACAGAGGATATGATATATGGTTTAAATGTTGTGTATACACATCGTGGTGAGATGGACGAAGTGGGAGATACAATTTGCATCAGCAATGTAGACTTTGAGGTTATAGGTGTAGATGAATTAGCACCAGGAAATTTATCCATACCTTTTACCGCATCCAATAATGATATAAAAGTATTTACGGTTATGTTTAACTTTAAAGAGCTTCCTACTCAGAATGATTATTTGATGATTAAACATACTTTTGAGGAGAAATTCGGAGAAAAAGCTTTAGTTGATGAATTTGAAATCCGAGACGAGGAAGAATTAATATCAATAAAAAGTATTATCATTATATCTATTGCCATAGGAATTATATCAGCACTTAATACATGTCTTATATACAGTTACATAATAAAAAAACGACGAAAACAAATGGCAGTATATGGGATAATAGGTGCATCTAAGGGATTACGTCTTGCTATTAATGAGCTAGAAATAATAATTGTTAGTTTAGTAATAGAGATAACAGGCTTTTTATTGTATAGATGTATGTTACAAAAAATTATTACAGATATATATGACACTAATGTTAGTCTCTATAGTTTTAAGTCATATGGGATAATGATGTTAATTTATTTTATATGTATTTTTAGTATCACTTTTGTAGTACTAAAGATTATGAACAAGAAAAAGCTTGTTAAGATGTTGAGACAGTCTGGATAATGAGATTTTATATGAGAGGGAAATAATTATAAGATGGATAAAGGAAAGGACTGCTATGTATGTTTAGGTTTGGAATAAGTGAATATATCAGAAATTGGTGGTTTAATCTATGTGTTGTTTTAACAATGGTAGTGATGATGCTAATATCAACAATATTCATTTCGAATATTGATGAACAGACCAAGATACATCGCTTGGCAGGCAAATACATAGACAAGGACAGTATATTTGCTGTGCGTATTTTTGATGATTTTTATAAAGAAATATCTATGGAGAAAAATATGTTGATATCGCAGACATTTTTTGGGAATCTAGGAGATAATACTGATACAATACGTGCTTCTGTATATTCAAAAGAGGTTATGAAAGCTATTAAACCAAGATTAGATTCTGGTACATATCCAAGTAAGGTCAAGAAAGATGAGGATACTGTTGTGGCATTGATATCGAATAATCCATATGGAATAGGAGAAGGAGACGTCTTTGAATATAATATTTATTATCCGGATGATGAAAATATAAAGGTTAATGTATATGTTGCGGGTGTTATTAGTGATGGTCAAAGACTTTACACTGATTTAGGAAGTATGAATAGCAATATGACATTTGAAGACTTTTTTCAGATATATAGTTATGAGCAGGAGGAAGAGGTAAGGCTTATTATACCAGAGGAAGAAGTTGAAAAAATTAAGGGTATAGAAGCTGCTTCGCTTTTTTGTAATATAATAATTAATCCTGATAACACAATATCAGATGAGGAAAAAAGAAATATAAAAGATAAAATAAGTAATTATGAAAAAGAAGTGTTGCAATCTATTCCATCGGATTCATTGTATCCCGATGCGGAAGATATTGTATATAGGAGTAATGAAAAGTATAAGGGTACATTACTTAAATATGTACCACTTACAGTAATTGTTCTTGTACTTTTCTTAATTTCTATAACTGGAATTGTAACAATTAAAACCATTGGAAGTATAAGATATTTTGGAATTATGTACATATGTGGCATGAACTATACCAAAGCACAGTTTATGACTATATTAGAAATGACTTTTAATTCAGTGCTTGCATTTGCTTTTACAACCAATCTGTTGGCTTTACAAAAAGAATTTAAATTAGTTGGAGAAATTAATTGTAATATAGGAATGTTACAGATGCTATTTATGCTTAGTGTGTGCATAATTATAGTACTTTGGTCAGGGCAGACTACAAAGAATGTTTTAAAAGGAAATACTCCGATTGAAATAATCAAGAACATGGAATGAATGTAGAAGCCATCAACAGAAAGGAAGATATTAATATGAAGAAGAAATGTTTAATAATTGGATTATTGGTAGTAGTGATAATAACCATATTGGTAATTGTACTCAAATTCGGTTTAAAAAAGGAAAAACCTATAACAGACATAAAAGTTAATGGAAATGAGATTGAGTTAGATATTAATAGAAAGTTTTTTCTGTATGATGAAGATCCTTTGGAAACAGAAAAAGAAAAAATAGAACCATTAAAAGAGGTTGAAGTTGTAATCAAAGGAAAAGGGAATTGTAATAATAATAAATTTGAAGGTGAAGTTAAGGTTGAAGGTTTTGATTTGGGTGGTAATTTTCAAAGTTTTAACATCTCAAGGGAAGAAAATGGATATGAAATGACTTGTATGAGTGTAAATCTTCAAAATGAGGAAGCTGTTGATGGACCATTATATTACTATTGGATTACTATAAGTGATGATTTTAAATTAATTCATATATGGATAACAGAATATGGTAAGAACGAGAGTGATGATTATCACTGGGTTATGAATAGTGGTTATTGACGAGGAGTGAGATTATGATAGAAATTGATAATATATACAAAATATATAATAAAGGAAAGGTGAATGAATTTACTGCTCTTAAAGGAGTTTCTCTCAGAATCTCAGAGGGAGAAATGGTAGCTGTTATAGGTAAATCTGGGGCAGGAAAATCTACACTTATGCATATCATAGGCTGTATTGATGATTTCGAACAAGGAAAATATTATCTTAATGGCCAAGATGTGTCGAAATTAAATGAGAAAAAAAGAGCAATTATAAGAAATAGAGATATCGGGATTGTGTTACAGGACTTTGCACTTATGGAGAATTATACAGTAATAGAGAATGTGCTGATGCCATTATTTTTTTCAAAGGATGCTGGGAATAGGCGTTTGAGAGAAGAAAAGGCTAAGGATATATTAAGTCAGCTTGAGATGGATGAGATAATGGATAAGAAAGTTAATAAGCTTTCAGGAGGTCAAAAGCAGCGAGTGGCAATAGCAAGAGCTATGATTAACAATCCAAAGGTTCTTCTTGCGGATGAACCAACAGGAGCTTTAGATGTAAAGACATCTTTGGAGATAATGAATGTATTCAAAAAATTGAATGCAAAGGGAACTACAGTGATAATTATTACACATGATATGGAAGTGGCAAATGAGTGTAATAGAGTTATTGAGATATGCGATGGAAATATAGTGTAAAAATATATAAGATGAGAGAGCAAGAAAATGACGATGGCGATAATGATGATCCTGGATTAACTGTATCTTTTGTTTCGTTTGATATAGCTAAATTAAATTCTGTATTATATGAAGGAAAATCAAATAATTCAGAATTATATAATGAGATTGATAAAGTGGTTAGGACTGGTTTATCGCATAATGAAGAATTGCAAAAATATTTTCAAATATTTCATCTAAAGGGTCATATATAATTACAGAAGCATATATACAGAAAATTCAAAATAGTGCAATTACAATTTGAGGTATAAATGGAACAAATATCAAATATGTTGAAAAAAATAATAAACTATATATTAAATAATAATTTGAATATTGATAAAGCAACATTTTTCACAGTAGTTATTGGACAAATTACAATATATGGAATATTATTGACTTTTTATCAATTTGTAGCAGAATATCGAGGTAGTGAAAAGTCTGTAACTAAATATTTAGGAAAAGATATTGCTGAGTTTTTTGTATACAAGAATCTGACGATTTTTAAAAAAAATAATCTCTAAAAAAATATTTGGTATATTATTGATTTTGGAAATTCTTTATAAACCATTTATGACGATATATGGAGATTTAATTGGAAAAAAAGTAATTAATATAATAACTTTCATGTGGTTTTTATTTGCTATTGGATATTTTATATTGTTTGTCATATTATTCATTCAATGCACAAAAAGTGTTTTAATGATAAAAATGTATTCTGATATAAAAATAGATAACTACATATTTGAAGAAATTGATAAATACTTTTTGAAAAATATGGATAAAAAACGAATAAACAACATGGATATGCTGAAGAGAAATCTAACAAATTTGTATAGTGCAATTCAAGTTGATGATAATGTTGAATTACAAAGCAGATATAATCATTTGATTGACTTATTTTTTATTCAATATATTAAGTGGAAGCAATATGAAATTAATGACAGTACAAAAGATAAAAAATTAAAAAATCAAAAACCATGGATAGAGAGTTTAAATAGTGAGGTACATTTGTTACGAGAAATTATAAATGAAAAATATTTTCAACTTGATGAACAAAATATAAGATTACTTATTAAATTTTATATTGATTTGATTAGACTTAACCTTACGAGTGCAAAACTGGCAGGATATAGTAAAATAAAATATAATAGCCATGATAATTCAGCTATGGAAATTAGAGAAGAAATAATTGATGTAAGTGAATGGCAGGAATTAACACTAAATATATACCAGAAACTGTCTGACGAAATGAAACAAGAGTTAATTCGACTTTTACAAAAAGATGTAAATCAACAGGTGAACCTTTATGAATATTATTATAAAGAATGTATTAATGATTTAATTAGAGTGGAAATTGATTGTATATTTTCAGAGAAAAGAGAACAAAGGGATTTTATAAAAATATTTGGACAAGTAATTAAAAACAAATATTTTAATGATTTTTGTACGCAAATAATTAGAGATAAAGTTATTTATCATAGTAGATTTAATGCAGTAGAAATCATAGGACAATTAAATGGGAAGAATTGTATGTATCTTTTCATATATCTCATATTGTATTATTCAATCTATAGATTTAGATTTGACTGGAAATATATTAATATAAATGTATTGAGAATTTTATGGAATCAACATAGTTGTGCTCAAGAATATGTTAAAGAAGTGATAGAAGAAGTTCGAAATTCGAATATTGGGCATCGTTTTAAGACAGAAATGTATTTTAAGTTAATGGAATACATAAATGCTAGTTGTGATAGCGAATTGTTTAATACAGTTTATAAGGATAAAATATTGGACGTATTTTATATTTGGACTATAAAAATAAGTGTTATCAACCAGGATAATTTAGTGTATTGGACATGTGAAGACACATTAGATTTTGATGTCCAGATAAAAATAATTAATGAATTAGCAAAGCATAATGAATTGATGAGTTATGAAAACATATATAATTGGGTTCAGTATGCGAGATACAATATATTTGCTAGGCTAAATTCATTTCCAGAAAAACTGAATATTTCACTTAGAAGCCTTCTACTTACAAATATGAACGCAGTAATTGTATCTAACTATATGCGTGTAAATCGTTATTATCTTGGTAATGAAATTGGGGCGTATTTATTATTAAAGATACATGAGTTGCCAGATAAGATTCAAAAAAAGAAACAGATAAAAGAAGTTGTAAAAAGAACTTTTATTTCAAGTAATATGGATATTGATGAATATATAAATATGATAGAAGAAGAATGTCATACATATAGGTGTGAAATAAATTATGTTCAAAGGGAGAAGATGAAAGCATATTTGATAAAGACGTTTTAGAAAAAAGGTAGAAAGTGATTACTGTGGATAAAATGAGACTAAAGGGAATATATGAGAAATGTTATCTTTGTATTCTTCCGTTGCAACAATCCGGTATAAATAATATAATATACATATTATTGTTGAATATGGAGTATTTATATGGATGAAAGAGATGAATTACGATTAGGATGTGAAACCGCATATATAGATGGTTCGGTTGCTTCAAACAGCCTTTATTGTCCACAGTTTATTACTAATAATTATAAAACTGGAAAGAAAGTTTTATCTACTATAGAGAATGAATTATTAAAATGTGATAAATTTCAGATTAGTGTAGCATTTATTACTATGGGTGGAATTACCCCGTTACTTCAGACATTAAAGGAATTAGAAAAGAAAAATATCCCTGGTGAAATTCTCACAACTAATTATCTAGATTTTAGTGAACCCAAGGCATTGAAGAAACTTAATGGATTATCCAATATCACATTGAAGATGTACGATGTAAAAGCGGCAGATGAAGGGTTTCATACAAAGGGATATATTTTTAGAACGGGTGAAGTATATCAGATTATAATTGGAAGCTCTAATATGACAAGTACGGCACTTACCAGTAATCAAGAGTGGAATACAAGGATTATTTCAACTGAGCATGGGAAAATGGCAGAAGAAATAATTTCTGAATTTGACCGCTTATGGAATTCACAGCATACATTTGGCTTTGATGATTTTTATGAGAATTATAAAGAAGAATATAATATAGTTAAACATCAAAGAGACATTGCCGGGCAAGAAAAGATTGTATCATTAGAAAAATATAATCTAAAACCTAATAGCATGCAAATTGCATTTATAACAAATCTTAAGAAAATTATTGATGCGGGAAAAAACAGGGCACTTTTAATATCTGCGACTGGAACAGGTAAAACTTATGCTTCTGCATTTGCAATGAGGGAATTAGGGTTTAAGAGAGTTTTGTTCCTAGTACATAGGGGACAACTTGCAAGACAAACCAAGAAATCCTATGAGAGAGTGTTTGAAAAATCTGTTTCCATGGGTTTGGTTTGTGGTGGATATCGTGAATATAACGCAGATTATGTGTTTGCTACGGTTCAAACATTAAATCGAGATGAACATTTACTTCAGTACAATAAGAACGCATTTGATTGTATTATACTGGATGAGGCACATCACGTAACAGCTGATACGTATCAAAAGATTATGAAGCATTTTGAACCTAAGTTATGGCTTGGAATGACTGCAACTCCGGATAAACGTGATGATAATATTGCCGGTAAAAACGTTTATGAATTATTCAATTATCAGATTGCTTATGAGATACGTTTACAACAGGCTATGGAAGATAAACTGTTATGTCCATTTCATTATTTTGGGATTACAGACTTGTCCATAATAGGAGATGATAAGGCTGACCATGATTTTAGTATGCTCACAAGTGATGAACGTGTTAAGCACATCATAGAAAAATCATGCTATTACGGATATAGTGGGGATAAAGTAAGAGGATTGATTTTTTGCAGTAGTATTAAAGAAACACAAGAATTATCACATAAGTTTAATAGTATAGTTAATCCTGAGACAGGAAAATGTTATCGCACTATTGCGTTGAATGGTGATGCAACGGAACAGGAGAGACAGAGTGCGTTTGAACGGCTTGCTATGAATGAAAATGAAGCCAATACGGATAAACAACCTTTGGACTATATATTTTCTGTGGAAATATTGAATGAAGGTGTTGATATCGTTGAAGTTAATCAGGTTATTATGCTTAGACCAACACAATCTCCTATTGTATTTATTCAGCAGTTAGGAAGAGGCCTTAGAAAAGCGGATGGTAAGGAGTATGTGGTAATTCTTGATTTTATTGGTAATTATTGTAATAATTTTATGATACCGATAGCTTTGTCCGGAGATAGGACATACAATAAGGACAATGTCCGTAGGTATGTAATGGAAGGCGGAAGGATTATTCCGGGGGCATCTACAGTACATTTTGACGAAGTTAGTAAAAAAAGAATATTTGAATCTATTGATAAAGCAAATTTTAACGATATTAAATTGATAAGAGAGAATTATGAAAACCTAAAGACTAAATTAGGAAGAATACCATCTCTTCGTGATTTTGATGATTATGGTGAAATGGATGTAGTTCGTTTTTTCGATAACAATAGCCTTGGCTCGTATTATAAATTTTTAGTAAAATATGAGAAAGATTATAATATCAGGCTGTCACAGGATGAAGAAAAAATAGTTGAATTTATTTCAAAAAAGCTGGCAAGCGGAAAGAGAATTCAGGAACTGCTCTTGTTAAAGAGGGAACTTTTATATACACATAGATTATCTAAGTTCGGCTTATTTAAAGAATTGTCAGCAGATATGAGAGTATATGGGAAAACGGTTAGTAAAGAGCAGCAGGAGAACATTGTAAATGTTATGACTAATGAATTTCAGTCAGGTTCAGGAAAAAATACATATTCTCAGTGTATATTTATAGAAAAAGATAGGGACGATTATAAACCATCTAAGGCATTTATTGAAATGTTATCGAATGAATATTTCTATAATATAGTTAAAGAACTTGTTGATTTTGGAATAAGCAGATATGAAAGAGATTACAGTCATAGCTACGATATGACGGACTTTGTCCTTTATCAGAAATATACATATGAGGATGTATGTCGATTGCTTAATTGGGAACAAAATGAGGTACCATTAAATATTGGTGGCTATAAATTTGATAAAAAAACAAAAACATTTCCTGTGTTTATTAATTATGACAAATCAGATGCTATCAGTGACACCACAAAGTATGAAGATCATTTTGTGCCGGGATTTAAAGATCGTTTAGTAGCTATCTCTAAGTCAGGAAGAAGTGTGCAGTCAGAGGATGTACAGAATTTCTTGAATGCCGGAGAAAGAGGAATCAGAGTGGAACTCTTTGTGCGTAAAAATAAAGATGATAAGATTTCTAAAGAATTTTATTATCTGGGGCATATGACCGCTAGTGGAAATACAAAAGAATTTACAATGCCAAATACAAATAAAACTGCGGTTGAAATAGAGTGGATTCTTGATGTTCCGGTGAGGGAAGATATATATGAGTATATTGTAAATTCATGAACATATGAAAGAAGGAAAAATGTATGAAGATAATCAAAGTAGTTGCAGCCGTGATAAAATCTTTAAACGATAAAGGACAAACAATTATTTTATCTACCCAGCGAGGATATGGGGAATTTAAGGATAGCTGGGAATTTCCGGGAGGAAAAATCGAGAAGGGAGAAACACCACAAGAGGCATTAAAACGTGAAATTATGGAAGAGTTAGATACTCAAATCGAGGTAGGAACATTAATTGATACAATTGAGTACGATTATTCCGACTTCCATTTGTCAATGGATTGTTTCTGGTGTGAGATAGTAAGAGGAAATCTTGTGTTAAAAGAGCATGAGAATGCAAAATGGCTCACAAAGGAACAGCTTCAAGATGTTGAGTGGTTGCCTGCAGATAATAAATTGATTGAGAACATCAGAGAGAATATGTAGGGACAGAAATCCTCCATTGAAGTCAGGATTTTACTATGCTAATATAAAAGTACAGAAAAGAGGGATAAATATGAATAAAGAACCTATTTTGGCAATATGCTATGATTTTGACAAAACATTGTCGCCGGATGACATGCAGGCACAGGGCTTTATACAGTCAATACGATATGAGGTGGCGGATTTCTGGAAAGAATCCAATGATTTGGCATCAGGCAATGATATGGACCAGAATCTTGCATATATGTATATGATGTATAGTAAAGCGAGAGGAAAAGTGCTGTTTACAAGGGATACGTTAATTAAGGACGGAAGCAAGGTAAAAATGTTTCCGGGAGTTGATTCATGGTTTGACAGGATTAATGAATATGGCAGGGAAAAAGGCGTGATTGTAGAACATTATATAATTTCGTCGGGACTTAAAGAGATGATAGAGGGAACGAAGGTTGCAGACAAGTTTAAAAAGATTTACGCCAGTTCTTTTTATTATGATAAAGACGGAGTGGCGGTATGGCCTGCCCAGGTCGTAAATTATACCAACAAGACCCAGTTCCTTTTCAGAATTGAGAAGGGTGTTCTGGACATAAACGACCAGGGTGTAAATTCCTTTTTTAAACCGGATGAATACAGGGTTCCTTTTAGAAATATGGTCTACATAGGCGACAGCGATACGGATATTCCTTGCATGAAGCTTGTTAATCTTAACGGTGGTCATTCCATTGGCGTATTTAATTCCGAGACAAAAGACAAATCAAAAGTATTCAGGATGTTGGAAGAAAACAGGATAAAATACTATGCACCTGCGGACTACACGGAGGGCTCGAAACTTGAGGAACTTGTAAAGAAGATAATTGACAGGACAATTTCTAACGAAATTCTTGAGGATTTTCACTTTGAATGTGTCAGCGAAAAAGATGATGAGACCAGAAATCAGACAGAGGAAGAAGTAAGGAAAGAAGAGCTTATTAATAAGCTTGAGGACAGCACGAATTTTACAAACACCCATAATGTTATTGAACAGTTATCGGGTGTTACCGACTGGACCGGGGAGCAGACAGACAAGTTAATAAGAATTGCCCTTGAAAATAAGCAGGTAAAATACATATTAAAGGATAAAGATTTAAAAGATTTTTACGGCAGAATATGTAAAAATACAGATGACGAAAAGGCAAAGGCAGTTATTAAGATATTAAATACATAATGAAATCCATTATAAGCAGCATGAGGTAACAATATGAACAAAACCGATATGGAATTTTTTGAAACGTACAAAAGACTGGATAGATTATGCTCGGATGTGTTCGGGTTAAGGAACGGCGGGGTGACACGTTATATAGATGAACTCAAAACAATCGGATACGGATGTACCGAGGACTGTAAAACCTTAAAACGGTTAAGACACATAAGAAACCAGATGGCACATGATGAGGGAACTTTTGATTACCAGGTGTGTGACAGGGATGATATTATATGGCTCAATGCATTTTATAATAGAATAATGAAAAGAACTGACCCTCTGGCAGTTCATTACAGGGCAGGGAGAAAGGCACAGAACACAGTACGGAATAACGTACATCATAGCGTACAGCATAACAGCAGCCGGCACAGAAAAAACCGCAAGGCAAATGTGATTTTCAATATTATATTTTTCCTGATAATAATAGCCTGCGCCTGTTGCATATACTTCTTTGAATTTAATTAAAGAAGGAAAATACAAAAACAACTATGCCAAGAAGTATGAGGATTACGCCGGTAACACGGTTAAGTGTCTCAGGCTTAGCTTTGTTGGCGAAGATTGCGGCGATTCTTGCCCATATAAATGTAAAGACAATACATAATACAAATACCGGAATGTCAGGCATGCCGCCTATTGCAAAGTGGGAAACGGCACCTGTTAATGCGGTAAAAGTCATTATGAAAACACTTGTGCCTACGGCAGTTTTTAATTCATAGCCAAGTACGGAAGTGAGGATGAGCAACATCATCATTCCGCCGCCCGCACCTACAAAACCGCAGATAAAACCGATAAGTATGCCGCAGGCGAGAGACTGGATGGCACGTTTCTTTGCGGGTACATCGGACATAGATTCCTTAGTTGCCATGACAGGCTTCAGGATAAATTTTACACCGAGGAAAAAGGTCATGATGACCGAGAAATTTCCCATTGTGGTTGACGGAAGAAGGCTTGCAATGTAGCTTCCGATAAAAGTAAATACAAGGACGGAAACCATCATTATAAGCCCGTTTTTAATATCAAGATTCTTATTTTTTCCATATGTATAAGCAGATATGGCGCTGGCAAGAACGTCGGAGGACAGGGCAATGCCTACAGCCATATAAGGGTCCATTTTAAGAAAACTTATGAGCATCGGGCTTATTACAGCCGCGGCACTCATTCCGGCAAAACCTGTACCAAGACCTGCTCCCATACCTGCAAAAAATGTTACGATTATCGTTATAAAAATATCCATTTGTATTTCCTTACTGATTTGATTATAAGATTATACAGCAACGAGAGAACAATTAACAGTGAATAATTTTAGCTGTTTTACTTAAACTAAAAATAATCATCGGTGGAGGTAGCGTAATGGAAAATATTGTTGGAAAAATAAAAAAATATCTTGAAAGACTGGATAAGGGTGAGAGATTAGAGGCAGTACGGGCGGATTTTGTAAGGGAGTTAGGCGGCGTGGATGCGTCAGAAATAATGGCGGCAGAGGAAGAACTGCTTAAAGCGGGAACGCCGCTTAACAAGGTGCAGAGACTTTGTGATGTGCATGCAGCATTGTTTAAAGGGAAAATATCCAAAGAAGAACGGATGAAGACTTCGGAAGCATTGGCGGGCATAGAAGGACATCCTTTGAATACCTTCATGAAAGAAAATTTAAAACTCAGGGAGCTTATTGAAGAATGTAAAAAAGCACCTGAGAAAATACAAAGTGTAAGGGAAATAGCAATTCACTATGCCAAAAAAGGAGATTTGATTTATCCGCTTTTAGATGTAAAATATAATATAAGCGGACCGTCAGCCGTAATGTGGACAACTGATATTGATATCAGAAACGGGATAAACCGTTTGTGCAAAGCAGAGAAAAAGGATGAAAAGTGGAGGGAAGATGTTGGAAAACTTCTTACAATGCTTGACGATATGATATATAAAGAGGAAAATATTTTGTTCCCTAACTGTGCTGTTAATTTTTCCGAGGAGGACTGGCAGAACATTTATATGGACTCCAAAGATTATGACGTATGTTTCGGAGTGGAAAATGCAACATGGGATGGCGTCAAAAAGGCTAAAGAAAAGGTGGCAATAGAAGGAGATATAATAAAAATCAACGGAGGAACGCTTTCTCTTAACCAGCTTGAAGCCATGCTTAATACAATCCCTCTTGAAATAACTTTTGTGGATGAGGATAATATAAACAGGTATTTTAACGAAGGGCATAAAGTTTTTAAACGTTCAATGACGGCAATCGGGCGTGAAGTATTTTCCTGCCATCCGCCTAGAGTCAGCACCATGGTAAGACGTATAATCGATGAGTTCAGAAACGGAAGCCTTGACAGTATGCCTGTCTGGATGGAAAAAGCCGGAAGAACCATGCTTGTAACATATATAGCGGTGCGTGATGAAAATGACGGATATATAGGAACTCTGGAGTTAATACAGGATATGGAATTTGCAAAAGAATATTTTAAACAGAATTAAGGAGGCTAAGATGAACAACAGATACGAATTCAGAATTATAAAAGATAACGAGGCAGAACAGGCGGTGCGTATTGAACAGGTATGTTTTCCGCCCAATGAAGCCTGCAGTGAGAAGAATATGATAGAAAGAATTAAGAATGCACCGGAACTTTTTCTTGTTGCAGTGGACAAAGAGACCGGTAAAATAGCAGGTTCTCTAAATGGGCTGGCAACAGATGAAGAGGTATTCAGGGATGAATTTTTTAAAGATGCGTACCTTAATAATTCTGAAGGAAAAAATATAATGATTCTTGGATTAAGCATTTTGCCTGAATACAGAAGACAAGGACTTGCGAGAGAACTTGTCAGACAATATGCGTTGAAAGAAAAGAAAAATAACAGGGAAAAACTAATACTTACATGCCTTGATGCTAAGGTCCCAATGTATCTTGATTTTGGGTTTACGGACCATGGAATATCAGATTCTGTATGGGGCGGCGAAGTGTGGCATGAAATGAGTCTTGATATACATAAAGTTTGTTAAAGTTTGTTAATAAATTTTTAATTTGACCAACTTTATATCAGGATGTTAAAATTAAAAATAGATTATTAATTGGAAAGAGGGTGCAATATGATATCAATTACAGATTACACAGATGAGCAGGTTAAGCTTTGTGTTAAAAATGATCAGATTGATAAGAATTTATATCAGGAATATGGCGTTAAGAGAGGTCTTAGGGATGAACAGGGACAAGGAGTTCTGACCGGACTCACTAACATTTCTCAGATAACGGCATTTAAGAATGTGAACGGAGAAAAGGTTCCGTGTGACGGAGAACTTTTATACAGAGGATATAATGTAAGAGATCTTGTTAATGGCGCTGCCGATAAGAGGTTTATTTTTGAGGAGGGAGTTTACCTTCTTCTATTCGGAGATTTGCCTGATAATGAACAGCTGGCAAAGTTCAGGGAAGCACTTAACAACAGTATGGATTTCCCTACCAACTTTACAAGGGACGTCATTATGAAAGCTCCGAGAGTGGATATTATGAATTCAATGACAAGGAGTATTCTGACACTTGCATGTTATGATGACAGACAGGATGATTTATCCCTTTCAAATGTATTAAGACAGTGTATTATGCTTATCAGCAATTTTTCAATGATGGCTGTTTACGGATATCATGCATATAACCACTATGATAATAACGGCAGTATGTATATTCATCGTCCGGACAGCAATTTGTCTATAGCGGAGAATTTCCTCAGAATGTTAAGACCTGACAAGTCTTTTACCGAGCTTGAAGCGAGGGTTCTTGATATTGCACTTTTATTGCATATGGAGCACGGCGGCGGTAATAACTCAACTTTTACCACAAGAGTTGTTACTTCCTCAGGTTCAGATACATATTCTGCAATAGCTGCGGCAATGTCTTCACTTAAAGGAAGAAAACACGGCGGAGCCAATCTTCAGGTTATGAAGATGATGGATGACATTAAATCCCATGTTTCGGATTTTAGCGATGAGGAAGAGATTGCTTCTTATATTGACAAGATACTTAATAAACAGGCTTATGACAGACAGGGACTTATATATGGAATGGGTCATGCGGTATATTCTTTATCAGACCCAAGAGAGCAGGTATTCCGTAAGTTTGTTGAGGAACTTGCCCACGATAAGGGTAAGGATAAGGACCTTATGTTATATGAGAATATAGAAAAAATAGCACCTATGCTTATTGCCAAGGAACGTAAGATATATAAAGGTGTAAGTCCTAACGTGGATTTTTACAGCGGATTTGTATATGAGATGCTTGGAATTCCAAGAGAGCTTTATACTCCGCTTTTTGCCATTGCAAGAATTGCAGGCTGGAGCGCCCACAGAATGGAGGAACTTGTAACAACGGACAAGATTATAAGACCGGCATACAAGAGCCTTGTAACGGGCAGGGAATACGTTCCTAGAGATTTACGTTAGTAATGGAGACAGAATTATGGTATTAAGGATTCCTCATTATTTTGACAGTTTTGTATGTACTGCAGGTGAGTGTAGGGATAACTGCTGTTACGGAGGATGGCAGATAGACCTTGATGAAGACACTGTGGAGTTCTATAAGTCAGTAAAAGGCGATTTTGGAGACCGCTTAAGAGCCTCCATAGATTATACGGATACTTATTGTTTTAAATTAGAGAACGGGGGATGTCCGTTTCTTGATGATGATAATTTATGCCATATCTATAAAGAGCTGGGGCCTGAACATATGGGAGTTGTATGTACACAGTTTCCAAGGTTCAGCGAATATTACGGTCATTATAAAGAGACCGGAATAGGTCTTGCCTGTGAGGAAGCTGCCAGAATAATATTGGAGGATACAAAGCCTTTCCATATTGTGGAGCGTACGATAGACGAAGAAGAGTTTGAAGATGAAGAATATGACGGCCTTCTTTGCAAAGGAATAGAGAAGGTCAGAAACTGTCTTTTTGACGTAATGAATTCTGATATGGAATTTGCGGACAAATTATCGGTTCTCCTTGATACGGGTGAATATATACAGGAATTAATTAACCGAAATGATTATAAGGCTATTTTGGAATATGTTCCCCGGTATGTAAACAGGGAAGCGTTGCCTTATGAAGAAGCGGATATTATGGAAATCTGGGACACCTATGATTCCATGGAGGTTCTCAATGTGGAATGGACGGAATTTGTTAAGGATTTAACAGCTTCGCTTCATAAAGATGATTACGTCAGGAACTTGTCCGGCTTTAATAAAGAGAATTATCCGTTTACAGGATATGACAAGCTGGTATGCTATTATCTTTTCAGATATCTGCTGCAGTCTGTATATGACCACGACTTTGCAGGTAAAATATATTTTATGACAGCCAATCTGATACTTATTAAGGAAATGGACATCTATATTTACAAAAGGGATGGAATGCTTACGAAAGAGCAGCATATGGAATGTATACATATGTTTTCAAGGGAGATTGAGTATTCAACGGATAATCTTGACACTCTTTCGGAGGAATTCCTTTTTAGCGATATCTTTTGTAAGGAGAGACTTGAAAGTATCGTAAGAACATTATTTTGAAAGGAAGGATTAATTATGGCAAGTGACACAAATATTAATTTGAGAAATCAGGTAATGTATAGTGTGTATGTAAGAAATCATACACCGGAGGGAACTTTTAAAGCATTGGAAAAAGACCTTCCAAGAATTAAACAGATGGGTGTTGATGTGATATGGCTTATGCCTATCCATCCAATCGGAGTTGTAGGCAAAAAGGGAGAACTTGGATGCCCTTATTCAATTAAGGATTACAGGGCTGTCAATCCCGCATACGGAACCAGAGAGGATTTTGTACAGCTTGTTGATGCAATCCATGGTCTCGGAATGAAATGTATCATTGATGTGGTATATAACCATACGTCAAAAGATTCAGTGCTTTCTATTGAACACCCGGAATTTTTCTACAAAAAAGAGGATGGAAGCTTTGGTAATCAGGTAGGTGACTGGTCGGATGTATATGACCTTGATTATAAGAACAAAGACCTTTGGGATTATCAGATTGATACCTTGAAGATGTGGGCAGAGATAGTTGACGGTTTCAGATGTGATGTTGCTTCAATAGTCCCTATAGAGTTCTGGAATAGGGCAAGGTCAGAATGTGCCAAGGTTAAAAAAGGTTTAATCTGGCTTGCAGAGTCGGTTGAAATAGGCTTTATTAAATATTTAAGAAGCATTAATTGTGTTGCCAATTCGGATAATACTATGTATTCCGCTTTTGATATGACCTATGATTATGATATATGGAATTTCTATGACGGCTATCTTAAAGGAAAAGTAAGTGCTGCGGATTATGCAGAAGTCCTTAACTTCCAGGATGGAATATATCCTGAGAATTATGTTAAAATCCGTGCTCTTGAGAACCATGACAGAGACAGGGTTATGAGCTACGTTCATGATATTGAGACTGTAAAGAGGCTTCTTGCTTTCTCATATTTCCAGAAAGGAATGGCATTTATATATGCCGGTGAGGAATTCGGAAATGACAGAACACCAAGTCTTTTTGATATTGATACGATTGACAGAAATACAGGATATGATATAAGCGGTTATATTTCCAAATTATCGGAAATTAAGAAGCAGTACAGCATATTCGCAGACGGACTTTATGAAGTGAAAGCAGAACCGGATACGGATACTTTTGTAATTACATATTGCAAAGGCAATAATAAAGCTCTCGGAATTTTTAACATAAAGGGCGAAACAAAGGATATTAAGACCGATATTCCTGACGGTACCTACAAAAATATATTTAATGATTGCAATATAGCTGTTGTTGGTGGTACAATTCACAAGTCAGAAATTGATAGTAACAATGGAGTTGTGGGAATAATTATCTGATTCCCCGTGTGAATAGAATGAAAGATAACAGTAAGATTGCGATAGCAGCAATAATATCAGGAGCAGCATTAGAAACGGCAATGGTTATATCTGCACTGCCTATAAAAAAATATAAGGCAGAGCTTAAGAATGTCTCTAAGAAGCTCAACGGAAAAATTAAGAGTACAGTAACCAGGACAACTTTGTTAGGTATATGCGGAGCACTGACTACGGCAGCAGGAATATCTTTGAAGCATAAGAAATCAGAGACCACAGATGAGCGTGAAAGCAGAGTGGAAGCAGTCGGGATGAAAGAGAAGGCTTCCGATGAAACCGTAATTAAAGATGAAGCGGTTGCAGTTGAAAATATAAAAGAAGCACCTGAGTCGAAGAGCGTTCCGTCAGTCTGGAAATGCGAAGCCTGCGGACATGAGAATTCCGTTGATAAGAAAGTATGTTCATATTGCGGACAATTAAGAAGTGACCTTTTAAATAAGGTGCTGGAACAATGGTAAACAAATCCCCAATGTCAGACGAAATTATACCGACACCCAAAAGTTAGATCAAAAAATCTAACGATTGGAGGTCGGTATTTTTATGGCAAAATACAGTTGCGAATTTAAGAGAAAGGTTGTCAAGGATTATATCAATAATAAAGGTGGCTATAAATATTTAGCGAATAAATATAAATTATCTGATAAAAAATCATCCGACAATGGGTCACCAATTATAAGGCTTTTGGCGATGAAGGATTAATGCGTTCTCGAAAGTAAGAAAAATATTCTTTTGAAAGAAAGCTTTATCTATCAAATGAGCTTTCATACCAAGCTTTGGCTATGCAAGAAGGAATCGCCAAGCCAAGCATGATCGCTAAGTGGGCCAATCGCTTCCGTGCAGTTGGTCCTGAAGGTTTGAAACCTCATAAGAAAGGTCGAAAGAAAACTTTGAATAAATCAAGTATAGAAAAAAGTCTTCACGAGGTTGAAGAAAGAACGATTGATACTAGTGCAGAGCATATAAAGGAATTAGAAGACGAGCTTCTTAAACTAAGAATCGAGAATGCATTTTTTAAAGAACTGAGGAGGCTGCGTTTAGAGGACGAGGCAAAAATGAGAGAACGGCACTCGTCATCAACAGCCTCCGAGGAGAGTTTAAACTAAAAGACCTTCTCTCTTATACAGGCATACACAAAGCAATATATATTTGTTGGCAAAAACGATTTGACAGGGAAAATCCTGATAAAGAAATTGAAAAAAATGCTGGAAATTCGTAAAAATAACAAAGATTATGGATATCGTTGTATGTTAGGCGAACTTAGGAAACAAGGCTATACTGTTAACAAGAAAAAGGTATAAAGGTTTATGAAGAAACTTAGCCTTCAAGTGATATCCTTCACTCGAAAGAGTCGGAAATACAGTTCTTATAGAGGGAAAGTCGGAAAGGTTGCACCAAACAGAATTCGCCGGGGATTTAATATTAACATACCTCATCAGAAAATAACTGCCGATACATCTGAGTTTAAATATTATGAAGTGGATGCTAAGGGACATATGACAATGCACAAGCTTTATCTGGATCCATTTATGGATATGTGTAATGGTGAAATCATCAGTTTTGGAATAGAGTGTTCTTTGATATAATGAAAAGGCTGGGGGGAAAGACTGGTGGTAATGAGCTTTATGAGAAGTTCTAGAAAATTTATGAAGAGAGTGTTGGTAGAGATACTGATAAATAAAAGATGGAAGATAGGATGTGGAATAGGGGCAGAGGAAGGTAATTCCTCTGCTTTTAGCTGTTAAAGATAAATAGATAACAAAAAAATAATATTTATAACATTACAAAAATGTGATATAATTTACAAATAGATTATGATTTGCAATGTAGGGAGAAAACATGGGTATCAAATTATTTCTGAATGATTATTATGATCTTTTAAAGTTTATGCATGATAATGAAGTAGTGATTTTGGATGAAAAAGTGATTCCATTAACACAGCAGGAGATAGCGACAACTTTAAAATGTAGCAAGATGAAGATTAACAGTATGTTTAGTATTCTGCAAAAGCAAGATTATGTAGAGCAAAAAACAAGAGGCAAATATGTTTTGACGGATAAAGCAGAGAACATAATTGAAACAATAGAAACATTACAGTAGTTACAGATAAGGAGCAATATATGCCTACATTAGACTGGATAGGAAAAGACAAAGTAATTAATCATCATAAAGATGTTCCGTATAAAGTACTTGAAAGAAAGTATAGTTTTGATGAGAGTGGTATGCACAAAGAGGATATTCACAGCAATAACATGATAATTCATGGTGACAATCTTGAAGCCTTGAAGTCGCTTCTTCCACAGTATGAAGGAAAAATCAAATGTATATACATAGATCCACCTTACAATACCGGAAATGAAGGATGGATATATAATGATAACGTAAATGATCCAAAGATAAAGAAGTGGCTTGGAGAAGTCGTTGGTAAAGAGGGGGAGGATTTATCAAGGCATGATAAATGGCTATGTATGATGTATCCAAGACTTGTGCTGCTACAAAAATTATTGGCAGATGATGGGGCTATTTTTATCAGTATTGATGATAATGAACACGCTAATTTGCTATTAATATGTAATGAAGTATTTGGAAGTAATAATTTTATACAAGATATAATTTGGAATAAACGTGTGTCACCAGCTCGAGATGCGAAATTTTTTAGTACAGATCATGAATATATTCTTGTGTATTCAAAAAATAAAGAATCATTAACTACTCATTTTTTGCCTAGAACAGAAAAGAATAATTCATATTACAAAAATCCAGATAATGATCCAAGAGGACCTTGGAATTCTGCTGCTTATACATGTAATAAATCAAGGGATGAGAGACCTAATTTGTATTATCCAATCACAAATCCATATACAGGTGAAAAAATTTTACCAAAGGAAAGCGCAGTGTGGGCTTATTCGGAAGAAACTTATCAACAGCATGTTAGAGATAATCTTCTGTATTGGGGAGTAAATGGTGAGGCTAAGCAACCGAGAAAAAAAGCTTTTCTTTCAGAAGTTGGTGATGTAGTACCACGTTCTGTGTGGAGTCACTCGGATGTGGGGAGTACTCAAAAAGCTACTATGGAGAATAATACAATTTTTAACATGAGAGCATTTTCTTATCCAAAAGTATCTACACTTGTTGAAAGAATTATACAAATAGCATCAGATAAGGACTCAATTGTTCTAGATTCTTTTGCCGGTTCCGGTACAACAGCTCATGCTGTTTTGAATATGAACAAGTCAGACGGAGGCAATAGAAAATTTATTCTTGTAGAAATGGGGGATTATGCAGATACAATTACTGCGGAGCGTGTGAAACGAGTAATAAATGGTTATGGAGAAGGAAAGAACGCAGTAGAAGGAACAGGTGGAAACTTTTCATACTATGAATTAGGAAATCCATTATTTATGCAGGATGGAACGATAAATGATGAGGTAGATATAACTTAAGTCAGAAAGTATGTCTGGTATACAGAGACAAATGGCGTTGAGTATAAAGAAGATATACAGGAAAAGTATTTTCTTGGTTCATATAATGATACAGCCTATTATTTTTATTATGAAAAAGATAGGGTAACAATACTTGATTATGAATTTTTAACAAGTGTACATAAGAAAGAACAGGCATATGTTATATATGCGGATTCTTGTGCATTGTCAGATAGTGACTTACAAAAATGGAATATCACATTTAAGAAACTACCAAGAGATATTGAACATATCTAGAAAGGAATGAGATATGGAATTAAAAAAATATCAGTTACAGGTAATAAAAGATTTAGACAGATTTTTAGAATTGCTTATAGAAAAGCAGAATATAAGTAAAGCCTATAATGCTTTGTGGAATGAAAACGAAATTAATGTTGGAATAGACGGTATGCCACCATATAATCCAGAACTAGCAGGTGTTCCTCAGGTTTGCTTTAAAGTTCCAACGGGAGGAGGAAAGACTTTTCTGGCAGCAAATTCACTTAAACCGATATTTGCTTCTATGCCACACATACATCCTAAGGCAGTAGTATGGCTTGTACCTTCAGATGCTATCTTGTCACAGACATATAAGACATTAACAGATAAGAATCATGCATATAGAAAGAAGATAGATGTTGATTTTGGAAATAAAGTAGAAGTTTACTCAAAGCAACAGCTTCTGAATGGACAGAATTTTAATCCAACATCAGTAAGTGATAATTTGTCCATCTTTGTATTAAGTTACGATTCATTTAGGACAAGTAATAAAGACGGAAGAAAAGCATATCAGGAAAATGGTAGTTTATTACCATTTGTAAGATTTAAACAGGATAGCAGTAATTTATTAGAAGATACAGATGAAACTGCTTTAATTCAGGTTATTCGCAAACTGAATCCTGTTGTTATTGTTGACGAGAGCCACCATGCAACGAGCAAGCTTAGTAAGGAAATGTTGCAGAATTTCAATCCGTCATTTGTACTTGATCTAACGGCAACACCGAAGATGGGAAGTAATATAATTTCATTTGTAGATGCCAGACAGTTAAAAGCGGAAAACATGGTAAAGCTACCTGTAATTGTATACAACAGAAAATCACAGGAAGATGTTTTTATATCTGCTGTATCATTAAGAAGAAAGCTGGAATTGGAGGCGGTTCAGGGACAAAAAAACGGCGGTAAATATATTCGTCCTATTGTATTGTTTCAGGCACAGCCTAAAAACAATGCTGACAGTACAACATATGAGAAGATTAAGCATACTCTAATGGAGATGGGAATACCAGAGTCTGAAATTGCAATAAAAACAGCAGATAAGGATGAACTAAAGAATATAGATTTGAGTAGTTCGGATTGCAATATTAGATATATTATAACAATTAATGCATTGAAAGAAGGGTGGGATTGTCCTTTTGCATATATACTAGCTACAGTTGCAAATAGAACATCGAGTATAGATGTGGAGCAGATATTAGGTAGAATTTTAAGATTACCTAATACAAAAAAGAATGAAAGCGAAGTCTTAAATCTTTCATATGTAATTACATCATCAAATGCATTTTATGCAACGCTTGATAAGGTAGTATCAGGACTTAATGCAGCGGGATTTACCAGTAAAGATTATCGTATAGATGATTATGCGGAGCAGGATACTGAATTCCCGGTAGAACAAGCGGTTAATATACAGACTGAGTTGAAGTTAGATACCGATGTAACTGATGATACAAATAATGTATTGGATGAGATAGATTCTTTAAATGTAGATTTTGTGAAAGAGCAAATATCACCATTCGTAAATAATGAAAACATGGAATCACAGAGTCAATCTGAGGTTAGTGATGCGGTAATAGATATGCTCAATCATGCAAAAATACAGAATGAATTATATTGGAAAGATTTTGAGAAAACAGAAGAATATGTGCCAGTACCACCAGAGGTTGGAAATAAGATGAAGCATTACAAAGTAAATCAGTTATATGCTAATGAAGCCGGACAGTTAGAGATACCTCAATTTATGATAGAAACAGGTAAATCTCTGTTTTCTGAACATGAGCATCAGGTATTAACGAAAGAAAATCTGTATGCAGGATTTTCATTATTTGATAAGGATACTGTAATTGATTTTAACAGCATAGATTCAGAAATTGCAAGAATTGATATTGATGATTCAGATGCAATGCCAAAAGCATGGAAATTGCAGGGCTTTGATAGCCAAAATGTAAAACAGTGGTTTGATGAACAGCCATCAGATAGAAAAGTGCGTCTGTGCAAGGACATGATAATAAAGAAATTATCAAAGAATAATGCGATAAGTGATAGAGATTTGGAAGCATATGTAGACAGGATTATGCAGAATCTTACAGAGGATCAATTAACAGATATGGAACAGACACCAGGTATCTATGTTCTGAAAATTAATAAAAAAGTTAATTCGCTTTTAAATGAATATGCTAAGAAAATGTTTTATGAGTGGGTGGAACAAGACAAAATTTCTTGCCAGCCATCATATAAGCTGCCGAAAGAAATAAGCCCGAAAGAAACAATCGCATCAATACCAAAATCACTATATAACGAAGAGGAAAAGTTTGATACCGAATATGAAAGAAAGGTTGTTATGGAATTATCCTCATTAAACAATATTAAATGGTGGCATAGAAATATGGCAAGAAAAGGATTTGCCATAAATGGTGCTGTAAACGCATATCCGGATATTATGGTGAGAACAGAAAGCGGTAAACTTTTACTAGTAGAAACTAAAGGTGATCAGCTTGAAAATTCTGAATCCAGAGAAAAAGCCGAAACCGGAGCAAAGTGGGCAGAGATGGCTGGAAGAATGTATAAGTATTATATGGTGTTTGAAACAAAGAATCCTGGATATAATGGAGCTTATTCTTATGAGGAATTTATGAAGATTGTTAAGGAACTGTAGACAGGTGAAATATTAAATTATAGTGGGATAGCAATAAGTATAAACATCTAGGAGGTGACTTGGCATGTGTGATAATGGTGGAATTTACAGTTTGGCAGGATTTGCATATCAAATGAAAGTTTTTATTTTGCAAATTTTACAATTGCAAAGAGGGAATGGACTTGAGTATGAGACAATAGATGATGTTGCGTTAAAAATGACGGCAGACAATATAGATAAACATGAAGATCAACTGTGTAGTGTTTTAACTACGACGAGTAGAAAGGCAATTCAGGTAAAAAGAACGAATGTAACGAATAGTGTTGCAAAAAAGGTGCTTAAAAATTGGATTTTAGCAGATAAAAGTAATAATGACATTGAGCAATTTGTATTAGTTACAGATAGAGATATTCCCACGGATATATTTGACAATTTGGATGCAGATGCAATATATACAGAAGTGATTTCTACTAAGAGTAAAAAATCAATAGATGCTAAGGTAAAATTGATTGGTTATTCAGAGGAAAATTTAAAACTTAAAATTCAAGATATTATTTCAAAGGCAAATATACAGAAATATGTAGATATTGATACAGAGATTATAGAAGGCTTTGATGATTTTTTTATAAGGTCAGCGGTAACAGATGCTACATATATTTTGAGAATTAAGCAATTAATACAACAGATTACAGTCCAAATACTAGATGCCGTCTCAAAAGGAGGTTCATACGAATTAACATATGAAAAGATGTGTTATATGAAAAATTGTATAATTTCAGAGATAACCGACGATAAATGGGAGCCTAAATTTTCAGAGTTTAGAAAATTGAAAAAGGTTAATTTGAATGATTTGGCCGTAATAAAAACTAGGGAATATGTACAGTTGAAAGAATGTACTAGTCTAACTAGTGCAGATATATCTCGACATCTTCAATATGGGGAGTATTATGAGAATAGTAAGCGTTCTTATTATGAAATAGGTATGGATGACATAGTCGATGATTTAGAATATACAGCATATGGTAACTTTTGTGATGCAAAGATGGAATTGCGAAATAGATTAGAAGATACACCAGACAATCGCTTAATTGAAACTAAATTGAGAAGCAATTCTAGAGCAGTTGATGAGCAAATAAGATATGGAGTTTGTATTAATCTAACAAGTGAGGATACAGATGACAGTATTCAAATATCGTGGAAGGATGATTAAATGAAAAGTATAAAATTCGAAGCGTATCAGATAGGTGTATACTGCGATACAGTATATATGCTTGTAAAGCAGCATAAAGATATTAGTGTTGCTAAATTGATTTTTTTTACATATTCAATAAATAAAGAACGTTTTTTTGATAAAGATGTTTACAATGCAAAAAATACTCAAAATATTTTGAATAAAGAAATTTCCACTATAAATGGAGATTTTGTTGGATATGCAAATGCTACACCTTATATTCTTAAGGCGATTCATATTCTTGCAAAAGCAGACAAAATAAGAATAGAAGATAATATTGTGCATATATTTGATACAAAATTTAGTTATGCAAAATGTAATTCAGAAAGTACATTTGTTTATAATGTAATTGAAGAGAGTAAAACATGGACTGATAAGCGTTTTATGAGGGAGGTGTTACATAATGTTTAAGATTGACAATTTGGTTTTGATAGATTTTGAAAATCATTCATTTACATATAATTTTTCAGAAGGAATTAATTATTTTATTGGTTCTAATAATACCGGTAAGACAGAGTTTTATAAATTCATTGATTTTATGTTTGGCTCAGGTATGAATATTAAAAATTATGATTGGTATAATGGATGCCTTCAAAAGGCTACTATGAAATTAACCGTTAATGGAAAAAGTTATTGGATTACAAGAACTGAGCATCCGGAAGAAAACTATTTTAAGGTGGATGGAGATGTTGAAACGGAAAGTATAAGTTTGGCAGAGTATAAAGAAAAGCTAAATGAAATATTTGCTTATGATGAAGTGTCTTTGAGAAGATTAAGGGAATTTGTTGAGGAAAATATGTCATATAGGGCATTTACAATGTTTAACTTCCTTGGTGAGAAAGGACAAGGGTTGACAAGAGATTTTCTTGATAAATGCAGGGATATTAAATATTCTGTTAAGTTGGCACCAATTTTGAATTATATTTTTAATGATAATATTGAAAGAATTGCAGAAATTAAACAGAAAATAGAGGAATTAAAAAAGAAAATTCGAGAACTGGAAATTAAAAATGATAGTTTTAATTTTGCACAGAAGCAGATAAATAGCAATCTTCTTAAGGTAAACAGTAATACGGTTTTTAATGGCCATAATGGAGAGGAAATTCAAAAAGAATTATCTCAAATTATGAGAATGGATACAGAGAAGCCTAAGAGATTAAGGAGAAGCGTTTCTGAGTTAGAAGTTATTTATAGTAATTTATCGGAACAAATAAAAATATATGATAATACCATTAAGACCTATCAGCAAAATGAAAAAGAAAACCAGAATAGAAGGTTAATGTTATCAAATTTGCAGACATTGCTTGAGAGTGAACCAAGTATGGACTATCTAATACAGCCATTAGCTGATTTGATTACTGGATTAGAAGGAAGCATTGCTTTTGGAAAATATATAATTAGTGATGAGACAATAAAAGAGTTGAAAAAACAAAGAGAGCAAGTAGCCTTAGAAATTAAGAAACAAAACTCTAAATTTATGTGTTATTCTTTGGAGGAAAAGTCAAAAGCGATAGCTTTAATACAGGCATATTTGCAGGAAGGTAATAAAGATGTTAGTAGCGAATTGAATGAGTGCAAGCGAGAATTAAGACAATTAAAAAATGAATTACAGGAGTTACAAAATAGCGATAATTCAAGGAAAATTGAACAGTATTCAAAATTAGTTACGGAGTTGTATGAAAGTGGTAAAAATGATTCGGAAATAATAAAAACTGATTTTGGTAGAGATGGATTCAGAATTGCATATTTAAAAAGAGGTAATATATTACAGCCTGTTGAAGAAAGTACTGATAAAGATAAAAAAAATGATAATTTATATTTAGGAAGCATGGCAAGACATACATTAATTCAATTATCAGGATATTTGGCATTTTTGAATATTCTTATAAAAGGGAATAATTGTCCAATTATTCCAATTTTGGTTATTGATCATTTGTCAAAACCATTTAGTGATGATAATAAAAAGGCAGTGGGAAAAATCTTAGAGAAATTTTATGAGAATATTCCTAAAAGTGATTTACAGATATTTATGTTTGATGACAAGAAACCAGAGTTATTAGGTATTATGGCTGACCATTGTGAGCCATTGAAGACGGATAATAAAACAGGATTTAATCCTTTTTATTTCGGTAATTAGTAAAGAAAAAATAATTTTAGGTTTAATAATGGAGAAAGAAGGTGATGTTTTATGACCGAGGAAGAATTTAAAGAAATATTAGCAACTGAGGAAACTAATACAGTTGAATTTAAGTCTTGGATAAATGCAAGAAATATGAAAGAAATTATTTCTCTTGCGGTTGATGAATTAATTGCATTTGCTAATACTAAGGGTGGAACAGTTTATTTTGGAGTAGAAGATAAGCCTATTGAAGTTACTGGCTGTGATAGGAATTATGATGGTCAGCGTATTATTGAGGAAATTTATGATAGAACTGTGCCACCATTATTTACAGAAATATCAGACTTCGAGTATCAAGGAAAACTTGTTATTGCAATATCAGTTAAAGCAGATGGAAAGACATATACAACTACAGATGGCAGATGTCTGAAGAGATTAGGTAGAAATTCAAAACCTGCATATCCAGATGAATTAAGTAATGTGTATTCATCTGTGCAGAATCCTGATTTTTCGGGAAGAATCATAGGAGAGAGTACCCTGGATGATGTAAATAAATTGGAAGTGTACAGCTTAAAGGAAAAGCTGAGAGTCAGAGATTCTAAATCTACATTGCCAGATTTGGAGGATATTGAGTTTTTAAGAGATTTACAACTTGTAAAATATGATGGAGATGTAGAAAGACTGACGATTGCTGGGTTACTGTTCGTTGGAAAAGAAGCATCTATTCAAAGGTTGTTACCGCAGGCGGAAGTTATATACCTACATTATTCAGCCGATAATTTGGAAGAATATGATGCAAGGCTAGATTTGAAGTTGCCGTTGATAAGCGTTATCGACAAGTTGACAGAGCGGGTGCAGGCATATAGTAAGATAGAGAATATTCAGGTAGGATTATTCAGACTTGAGGTTGAGGATTTCCCTGAAAGGGTGTTTCAGGAAGCATTGTTTAATGCGTTGTCTCATAGAGACTACCAGAGTAATGCTGCGGTTTATGTAAAACAATACCCAGATCGAATAGTTATTGAAAATCCGGGTGGATTTCTTGATGGAATTACAGAGGATAATATTATAACTCATCCATCGATTCCTAGAAATAAACTAATAGCGGAGACACTTCAAAATTTGAAGTATGTCCAAAGGACAGGTCAGGGAGTAGATATTATTTTTAAGGACATGGTTTCGATGGGCAAGCCATATCCAAGATACAGATCATTTAATGATGCAGTTTCGCTTACAATATTTAGTGCAATAGATAATACTGAATTTGTTAAGTTTATTACAGAAGTACAAGATAAAAATAGTAAAATTATGTCTTTGGCTGAGATGATGATATTAAGAGATCTTTTAGATAACAGAAAGGAACAGTTATCAGAGTTGTCAAGAAAAGTTCAAAAATCTCTAGATGAAACGAAAAAATCATGTAATGAACTGATTAATAGTGGATTAATAGAGATTGTTGGAAAGGAATACATGCTGACAGCTAAGGTTTATGAAGCATTAAAGTCAGATGTGGAATATACAAGAGATAAAACTGTTCAGTATATCAAGGCTAAAAATATGATTTTAGAGTATTTACAGACGAATGACCAGATAACATCTGCTAAAATACAGGAAATGTGTGGATTTACTAAACAACAGGCAAGAAGTGTTATTGATAAGATGAGAAGTGAGAAGCTAATTAACTTAAATGGCAAAGGACCGGCGGCTAGATATGTTATATTTGATGGATTGAGTGATAATTGAGTTTTGGGTAAAATAAAACTCAATAGAAAACTCAATTACTTTTAATGGCAAGTGCTGGAGTAATAAATACGCTAAAAAAATGATTGAGTGTAGCCTTTTTAAAAACTCAATTAAAACTCGTTATAAAACACAGATGTATGAACAGATACAATGATGGTTATTTATTAAGCAGTCGCTGGACATTTATTTGGATAATGAAAATTTTTTGTTGATGTGCGTGACATTGCAATAAATTTAGTATAGTAGGAAGAAATTATATAAGGAGAACAGATGACAAAGAATATATTTGATAAATTTTTTAAACGAAAGCCAATATATGAGTTGAAAAATGTATTTACTCCAACGACATCTGCTAATATTTCGTATATTACAAGAGAAAATGTAGAAAACAAATTAAGAAAAGCGTTGGATATACCGGGAAAACAAGTGGTTATCTATGGGCATTCTGGAAGTGGAAAAACAACGGTTTTAAATCATATAATTAAAGAAAAATCATTAACTACAATAACATCGAGATGCACTAAAAATTCTACTGTCGAGTCAATCATATTGGATGCGTTTGACGAACTTAATCCATATTATGTAGAGAGTATTAATGGAACAAGGAAGGAAAGCATAAGCGGTTCTATTTCAACAGAATATTTTGGAATTAAAAGTTCAATATCGGGAAATGTTGAAAATTCTGTTGGAGAAGTAAGAAAGAGAATTATAACACCACAATTAACAATACAAAGATTATGTGAATTTGTTGGAGCGGCAGATGCAATCTGGGTTATTGAAGACTTTCATAAGGTGTTAGATGAGGAAAAAAGTAAAATATCTCAAATGATGAAATTGTTTATGGATAAGGCAAGGGATCACGAAAAATCCAAAATTGTAGTTTTGGGGGCGGCTGATTACGGATACGAGATTGTACAGCATGATACAGAACTGAATAATAGGGTGGCAGAAGTAGAAGTGCCGCTTCTTACAACTTCGGAAATAACAAAGATTATTCAAAAGGGTGCAGAGGCTTTAAATATAGGAATTTCTATTTCGGTTTCAAATCAAATAGCTGATTATGCTAATTGTTTAGCGACAATAGCACATCAACTGGCATATAATTTGTGTTTTAATAATAAAATTTCGTGTACACAAAAAAAGCATATAGACATAAAAGATTCAGAATTAGAGCAGGCGATAAGAGATTTTGCTAGTGAAAAACAAGATACATATAAAGCATTATATCTAAGGATTACGCAACAACGTGAAAGAACATATAAAAATGTAGAGATTATATTGGCAGCTTTAAGTAAATTTGATAAAGATGTAACTCAGCATGATTTACTTGTAGAAATCCAAAAAAAGTATCCAACATATCCGCCTGGAAATTTGAGTGCATATCTAAAAAGATTAGCAACACCTGAAAAGGAGGAAGTGTTGAGAGTTAATTCTGGTAGAATTAGCTTTTCAGATCCTTTTTTTAAATCATATATAAAAATGCTAAATATTAATGAAGTATAATAGTATTTAAGGTTTGTGTAAACTAAGTAAGACTTAGGATAAGCGAAAAATGTTTCATTTTTACGAATTTATGTAATGCTCTGAGTTTCATTCGAATTATTTCTGAAAAATCGAAAGAGACTCAGAGCAAATTAAGATATAGTTTGTTATACAGACTTAATTAAATTAATTCATTGCATCTACATATTCCTGTAATCCATTAGGTTTGCAAGTCAATTCAGCACACAGCAGAGGGCTTTCCTGTGCCAGCCGATATAGATATGCAATATCATCAGGTGTATCAAGCAAGACAGATGAATTGCATTTTTCACAACTGATAGTAAGAAACGTGTAGGAATATGTATCATTGATAGCATTAATGATAATGGAATTAGTATCAGGTTCATACATGCCAAATAGGCAACAAGGATTATTTTGTTTCATGGTGTTCTCTTTCCCACAGATACTTAGCACCATCAAGCAGATCAATGATGGCTGTAAGCATATTGTTATAGTCGGTCTGTAGTTCGTTGATTTCATCGCTTGTAGGGAGATTGTTTAAAGCTTGATGTTCACAGTATTTGGCAAATTATCAAGTAATTGCAGATACAGAGCATTAACAGTCTGTACAAGTGGATATATGGTTTCTTTCTTGCCTACAATGCATATGCGGTTATAGATGCATCTTTCTTCATCATGCCGCTGGCAAGGATGCGGGCTTCGCTTTGCCTGCGTTCAGCATCTTTGATTCTAAAACTTATAGTTGGATGTTTGGGTTGATTGCTCATTGTAAAGCTCCTTTCATAGTGGGTGTGGCAGCAGGCACAGTTAGCACCAGCGAGCCACATTTGATTATTCGTTTTTAGTAGTAAAAGTAGATTATATCTGCCATGGATTTCGTGGAAGCAATATTGAATCATTACAACTAATTTGCTACTAAAGTTTTTAAAAACGATATGAAAAGAGGAATATTTGATGAAATAGATGCGGTGAAATGCCGCATAAAATTAGCATTTTTGATTTGATGACACTTCCTTTTGGAAGAGTTTGAGCAATGTACATGAGCCAAGAAATGCCGAATTTACGGCGTTCCTTGGTTCACTTTTGGTTGAGTGACAATCAAATGACAATAATTTTAAGTGACTTGATGGATAACTATCTTCTTGTCCAACTACATTTGGCTATGCTATGTCTAGGGTCGTCTTCTAAAAAATATGTTCGTATTCGTCTCTGAACAAAGTATAATTCTTCTAGTAATGGTGTAATATTTTCGATAGTTGTTTTAAAGTGTGCTGCAATTTGTTCTGTTGTTGCGAATATTTTTATACAAATGAACCTATATACATCATCCTCGGTGATAGTAGGTTTAATAGATTCTTGGCTATTGTTAGTAAGACATTGTAATTTTAATTTATTTATTTCTGACAATAAAGCTTCGTTTGAAGCGCTAACATTAGATTCGTTAGTTGAAATTTTATGTTGAATAAATACAACTGCGATTGGAACAACAATACCACAGAACCAAGTTCCACAAGCAGCAATGGCTTCCCAATTATTATCAAGTGAAGGATTATATGTAATCCTAAATCCCAAGAAAAACAGACTGAATATTGCAAGTATTTCAAAAATCAATATAGATAACACTGGATGGTTTTTGATTTTAGAAACAAATGTTTTTAAAAATGCGCATATTTTCCTCATAGATAGGTGCCTCCTTTTGATAGATTCAACATGTTAATTAGCACTTTTGTCTAGTGCTTTGATAATGTTGATTTCTTCACTTACGAAACCATAATCATTTTTATCATCTAATGCACTAAAATCTCCTTTAATAAACATTTTCAGTGGCAGATTTAATTGCATTTCCGTTTATATTGAAAAGACCATTAGTGGTCTTTACCAGGAAAATACTGTCATTGTCCGTATGCATAAGACTGATAAAATCTGTAGTATTATATTCGCTTAAAGTATTTGAAGAATCTTTTATGTATATTTTTCCTTCTGACTGGTTCTCGGTTAAACAAAAGCCTTTTTCTGACTGATAGGATATAGTCTCGTTTATATCAAGAGGAACAAGATGACCATAAATATTGGCAAGATATGTATTATCATCAATGTATAATTTGTCTGTAACCGTTAAGTCCGTGTAAAGCTTTTTGCCTTTTAATGAGTATACGGTGCCTGCACCATCTTTTGTTATAACAAAACCATAATTTGAAGAACCTTCCAATGTACAGGTGTCTTTTGAAAATTTTTCTACCTGATCATCATCACTGTCTTTCAGTATGTAAGCGGATTCGGTTTCAATGAAGAAGGTACGGTTATTGCCGTATAACATAGGATGAAGTATCTCGCCATTATCCGAGGTGTCTACAAGAGAACCACCGGAAGAGTATGTTGCAACTATAATATCAGATGAATCATATATATATCTGTAATCCGACGTGGCAAAAATACGGCAGCCGCTGTAATCATCCGAAATAGGATAGAATTTTGTTCCGTCATTATTGAAAAAACCAAGCTGTACATCACCTTGTGATGCAGAAGTTATATAGTAATCAAAAATATTTTCATCATAATAATCGGCGTGTTCAATTACTGTGGAACCATTCTTTTCACTTATATAGCGGTAACCGTTACCGGTATTGATACATAATATTCCATAGCCGCCGCTTGAAAAAGGAGATTCTACATAACCGCAGTCCGAAATATTAGTTATGTTTATGTCTTCCGTAATTACATCGCCATTCTCAGACCTGATATCATATATATTCTCGCCCTTATCACACAGATAGATGATTTTGTCATCTGAAGGGTAAAGCAAAATATCTTTATACTTCTCAGGCACAACTGCTGAGCCTGTTTCGGAAATAAGACCAACAAGTTCTCCGGATTCTTTATCAGTGGTTACTATGAAATATGGAAGGGTCTCAAGTCTTTTCATATAGTCATAAGAATCGTATTTTATTATTTCATTGCCCTCTGAATCCACAACCATATAGCGGTCATATCCATAAGAATCGTTTGTTATCAGGCTTGTACCGTAATAAAAGTTCTCCATGGAAAAATTTTTCAATACATTATAGGTAAAGCTGATTTCTTTTTCACTATTGACGAAAGTATACGTTCTTTTTAATTTACCGTTGCTGTCTGCCCTTTCTGAGGTATCCGTAAGGATATAATCGGAAGAGTCGGCAACAGAGGTATTGTTTTTATCCGGTTTGCCGCAGCCTATAAGCAGGGCGGACAGGATAAATGGGATTGTAAGTAAAATTCTTTTTTTCATATAACCTCCTTAATTAAATAATATTTTCATAGTAACAACGTATAAGTTCTGCAACACTCCATGCCTGTGAGAAACAGCCTCTTGAAGTGCAAGGAAAACTTCCGTCAAATATTTCTGCTACGCCGCCTAAACAGCCATCGTTCAGATGATCTATCATCGGTTCAAGCAAAAGAGCTGCATCTTCTTTCGCAGACTGGGTATTGCCATGTGTCTTAACATAAGCAGATATGAAAAATCCTGTTATATATCCCCATGAAGTTCCCATATGATATGCTTTGTCCCTGTCTATAAGTCTGCCGATGTATTGTGATTTATAACGTTCGTCATGGTAAGGAAGAGTCCTTATGCCCAAAGGAGTGTATAATTCTTTATATACTTTATCAACTATGGCCTTTTCCATATCAGCTGAAAGCATTGTATAGGGAAGTATTACGGCAACAAGCTGGTTAGGACGGATTGAAGAATCAGGGTCATCGCTGCCGTCAGCTTTTTTACCTATAACGTCATAGAGACAATTCTCATTGCTGTTCCAGAATTTGCTTATAAAGCTATCTTTAACTTTGGAAGCCAGCTCATGATATTCTGTTTTCTTGTCACCGGGACTTAATTCCTCCATAACCTTTAAGGCATTGTACCATAAAGCATTGATTTCTACAGGCTTGCCGTGCCTTGGCGTAACAACAAGATCACCTACACGGACATCCATCCATGTAATCTGGTCTAAATCACTTCCTCCGCTTATGAGACAGTCTTCGTCCATACATATAGAAAAATCAGTTCCTTTTTTGTAATTGTCAATAATCTCTACGAGAGCCGGATATATTTCTTCCATAATGAACCGGCGGGCGCTGGCATCGGTGTCGTACTCAAGATACTTGTATACGGCATTAAAATACCACATCGAAGCGTCCATTGTATTGTAATGAGGAACGTCAGCATCCGTATTAGGAAAAACATTAGGAAGAAGTCCGTTTTTAACATATAATGCAAAGGATTTTAAAATGCTTCTGGCATCTTCAAATCTGTGGGTACAAAGTACAAGTCCCGTAAAAGCAATCATTGTATCACGTCCCCAGTCCATGAACCATGGATATCCGGCGAGAACGGTTTTACATTTTGTGGATTCCCTTTCAACAATAAAATTATCGGCGCTGTATGCCAGACGCTTTAAAAGACCATCTTTTTTAGGAACTAAGTCATATAATTCTTTTTTTCTTGCATCCATTGATTTAAGAATATCAAAACCATTGCAGGATACATCTTCCGTACTACATACAAAATAGAAGAATTTGTCCTCTCCGGCATTAATGTCTATACATATATCGTAAGGCGTATAGAAACCGTCACAAGCATTAAGACCGTTTCTTACATCAAGGTCATATAATACACCTGAAAGATATATATGTGTAGGTTCTGCCATGCTTATAGGGTAGGTAGAACGATCTATAAATTCTCCGTCAGATGCCCTGAAAAAATACTTCATATTCATTACATCACTTGTGATGGTAATTGTACCGGATTTTTCATCGGAATGTAAACCGAGTGCCCTAGGGTCAGCAACCTCACCCAATGTCTTACATGTAAAATATGGTGTAATATACAGTTTTCTACGGCTGCTGCCGTTTTTGACGGAATAACATATTACAGAAGTATCTTTTCCATATACCATACCTATGGATTTACGGATAATCATATCACCAATCTGATAGGTATATTCCGGATAAGAACCAAAACTAAAGTGGGAAAGATACCTGAATCCCTCATAAGTTTCACTGATACTGTGGTAAGTAGCAAGGTTTGTGATGCCTGTATCATCTGAAATACGTTCACTTATATTGGCTAAGAGAGTATATCTGTCAGTCGGATGATTAAGAGATACATTCAAAAGACTGCTGAAACTTCTGGAGTTAGAGCCTATGACAGTAGCATTTGCGTATCCTCCGATGCCATTTGAAATCAACCATTCTTTTTCAATACCCTCGCTGAAATTTCTGAAATCACCTTTGCCAAGGTTATATTTGTCCTGATATGCTGAAAAATCAACACTGCTCATGTAAGAGTCCTCCCGATACATTTAATTGATGTAATTATATCAAATCAGTATAAAAAAAGCAAAAAAAAACCGGCCATCATCTGACCGGTTTTTAAAAAAATTATAAAACTTTTGCAAGAAATTCTTTGAGCCTTGGATTCTTAGGATTGGTGAAAAATTCTTCAGGAGAAGAATTTTCAAGAATCTGTCCGTTATCTATAAAAATTACTTTATTGGCGACTTCTCTTGCAAAACCCATTTCATGTGTTACAACAATCATTGTCATGCCGTCTCTGGCAAGCTGTTTCATAAGATCAAGAACTTCTCCTACCATTTCGGGATCAAGTGCACTTGTAGGCTCGTCAAAAAGGATTACATCAGGTTTCATTGCCATTGAACGGACAATCGCAACACGCTGCTTCTGACCGCCCGACAGTGTTGAAGGATATACATCCGCTTTGTCTTCAAGCCCGATCTTTTTTAATAATTCAATGGCTTCCTGCTTACATTCTTCAACAATCCTTGAATTGGTTGTTGTGATTTTAATAAGTTCTTTTTTGGAATCCTTGCTTCTGAAAAGATTGGTAAATTTTGTAATGGCATTATGGCGTTTGTCTTTTCTTAATTGCTGCTTTTTAACATAGACAGGAGCTAACATAATGTTTTTGATGACTGTCTTATTATTAAAAAGATTGAAATGCTGGAATACCATTCCCATGTGGCGTCTGTGAATATTAATATTAACTTTAGGATCCGCAATATCAACACCGTTAAAAATAATCTGACCGCCGGTTGGGTCCTCCATACAGTTAAGACATCTTAAGAATGTACTTTTACCGGAACCGGAAGGACCGATGACAACCATAATGTCACCTTTTTCTATTGTGATATTAATGCCTTTAAGGACTTTATTATTACCAAAACTTTTTTCAAGATTAATTACGTCTATCACTTCGTCTCAGGCTCCTTTCCATAAGTTTGATTGCAAAACTGATAATAAGAACCAGTACGATATAAATCAATGCCATAACAAGATAAGGAACCATAAATTCATAGTTACTGCTTCCGATAAAGCTGAAAGCAACATAGAGGTCTGTCGCACCTACGAAGCTTACTACCGAAGTATCTTTTATTAAGGCAATCAGCTCATTACCCATTGTAGGTAAAATATTTTTTACTGCCTGGGGAATAACAATTTTTAACATTGTTGTTCCAAAGCTAAGGCCAACAGCACGTCCGGCCTCCATCTGTCCGCTGTCTACCGACATAATGCCGCCACGCATAATTTCCGAAATGTATGCGGCACTGTTAAGACCGAATACCATAACGGCAACCTGGATACCTGTCATACGGCTTCCCATCAGAGGAAGCAGGACATAATAAAATACAAGAAGCTGTACCACGATAGGAGTGCCCCTGAAAAGCGCTACATAAAAAGAACATATTTTATTAAGTATTCTTGGTAAAACTTTGTATTGGGGAATAACTCTTGCCGTAGCAATAAGCGTTCCTATCACAATGCCGATTATAAGACCCAGCACAGCAATTGTAAGCGTATTTTTCAAACCTTCAAGAACCTTAACGTATCCGTTGTATTTTATGAAGGTTTCCCAGAATTTATCAAACTTGAGTGAAAAATTACCCATGAAACCACCTTTCCAGCGAACAGTAATTACTGCATTTTGTTGATTGATTCAGTAATGAACTGGGCAGGAGCAGCATCAATGATTACATACTTTAATCCGCCGTTGATAAGATCCTGTACTGCTAAAGAACCATTAGCATATCCTGTGTTCTTCATTTTGAAACCGGCAAATCCGAAGCTTTCATCACCTTCACAGTAGAACTGGCCTGTAGTTCCGTTCTGGAAACCTACTGATGCGGAAGAATCTTTTGTATTAAGGATTGCTTCTACGTCTTCTACTGTTTTACAGTTATCAAATTCAGTATTGTCAGATGCAACAACAAGTCTCTGTGATGCCTGATAATATGGATCAGAGAATGCTACATATTCTTTACGGTCCTCTTTGATTGTAAGGCCTGCGATTGCAAGGTCACATTTGTGCTGGCCTACAGATAAACATACGGCATCAAAGCTCATATTCTGGATAACAAGCTCTTTGCCTAACTTATCTGCAAGAGCCTTTGCAATTTCCATATCAATTCCTGCATAGCTGTCACCCTTTGTATATTCGAAAGGTTCAAATGCTGCGTTAGTGGCTACAACAAGCTGGTCCTTGCTTTCATCCAAATCAGCAGACTTAACCGCTACAGGTTCTCCGTCACCGAAGTATTTGTTGCAGATCTTGTCCAGTTCGCCGTTTTCCTTAATTTCCTTAATGAAAGCATTAACCTGGTCAAGAAGTTCAGGCTGGTCCTTATCAACACCAAAAGCATATTCTTCTTCCGTAAGGTTAATGTCTATAACCTTGGCTGTTTTTTTAGCTGATGAATTTCCAGACTTTCCACACGCTGTAAATACTGAGAGAGCAAGTACAGCAGAAAGACCAACTGCTATTAATTTTCTTAATTTCATTATTATTTCCTTCTTTCTATATTGTATAGAGTGTAATATAACATCATACAAGATAAATTGCAATTAAGTAATTAAAAACGTTGAGAATTTTTTTAGAGTGTGTTATTATATCTATAAGTATTTGTAAACGTTTTAGTTTTAAGAAAACATATTTTAAGGAGAAGAAAATATGAAGATAATACATTGTGCAGATGTTCATTTGGATTCCAGGATGTTAAGACATCTTTCCAAGGAACAGGCGAAAGAACGCAGAAATGAGATACTCAATACTTTCGGACAGATGGTTACATATGCTGCTAAGAATGATGTGGCAGCAATTATCATTGCCGGAGACCTTTTTGACACGAGTATGATATCGGTTACAACCAGAAATTATGTAAGGGATCTGATAGTGAATAATCCCAAGATAGAATTTTATTATCTTCAGGGAAATCACGACATTGATAATTTCCTTATTAACTTGCAGGAGATTCCGGCTAATCTTAAATTATTCGACAGAAAATGGACCGGATACAATGTTGCCGGTTCCGATAAAGTAGTTATAAGCGGTGTTGAACTTTCGGAGAAGAATCATAAGGAAGTATATGATTCATTATCACTTGATATTAACAAGTATAATATCGTTGTATTACACGGAAAGGCTATGCCGACTAAAGCAGTTGATGATTATGAGAGCATCGGACTTGATAAGCTTAAGAATAAGTCAATTGATTACCTTGCACTCGGACATTACCACTCATACAGTGAGGAACAGCTTGACAGCAGAGGTGTGTATTGTTATTCAGGATGTCTTGAAGGCAGAGGCTTTGATGAATGTGGTGAACATGGTTTTGTCCTCATTGATGTGGATGAGAAGAAGATGACATCCCGTCGGAAATTAATTGATATAGCTGAGAGAAATATATATTCAGTAGATATAGATGCTACAGGATGTTATACCACAAGTGATGTAATCCAGAAAATTACAAAGGCACTTGATGATATGAAGATTAGCGGCAAGAGCCTTGTGCGTATTGTGATTAAGGGAGAGGTTTCTCTTAAAACAGAGATTAACATAGACTTAATTGAGAAGAATTTTGCACATTCTTTCTATGTGTTCAAGGTAGAAGATAAGACGAAGACATTAATTAATTATGAAGAATTTATGTTTGACGAGACTCTTAAAGGCGAATTTGTAAGAAATGTCTTAAAAGCTCCGGATATTGCTGAGGAAGATAAGCCAAAGATTATCCGTTATGGTATTCAGGCACTTACAGGAGAGGAGATATAGTCATATGAAACTTATTCGTTGTGAAATTCAGAACTTTGGTAAAATTAGAAAAGGAACATATGAATTCAAGGATGGATGCAACGCATTCTGTGAGCGTAACGGCTGGGGTAAATCAACACTGGCAGCATTCATCAAGATTATGCTGTATGGTTTTGAAAATGAACGTACGCGTAGCGAATTCGAGAACGAAAGAAGAAGATTCAGACCTTGGCAGGGCGGTGTTTACGGAGGCAAGCTTGTATTTGAATCCAATGGAGAGACCTATGAGATTGAAAGAATTTTCGGAAGCAGGGAAAAAGATGATAAGTTCTGTGTAAGGAATTTAAGAACTAATCTTGAAGATACATCATTCCTTCCTAATGTAGGAGAAGCACTCTTTAAGATAGACAGGGAATCTTTTGACAGAACTGTATTTATATCCCAGAGTGATTGTGCAACAAGCTCAACAGACAGTATTAATGCAAAGTTAGGTAACCTTGTTGAAAATACTAACGATATTAATAATTATGATTCGGCTAATCAGGCAATGATCGACGTAATAAATAAATTAAGCCCTGATAAGAAGAATGGTTCTCTTAATGTCCTTTCCAATAGCATTGCAGAACTCAGGAATACACTTATACATAAGAAAGAGATTGATGAAGCAATCAGTGACAATGTTAAGACAATGAAGGAAAAGGAAGAGTACTTTGAAAATCTTAAAGATCGTCAGAAAGAATTGCAGGAATCACAGGAGACCACGAGCCACTTAATGGAGATCAAGACCAAGCAGGAAAAATACCAGGGTCTTGTTCATGAAGCACAGATACGAAGAGAAGCGCTTGATAAAGAACAGAAGAATTTTCCGGGTGCAATTCCTGAAGAAACAGAAATTGATGAGGTAATTGAGGTTGGCTCAAAGCTTACCGGACTTAACCAGTCAGTTGCCAATTATACATTGACACCTGAGGAACAGAATGAACTTGAATCATGGGATTCTAAATTTAAAGATACACCACCTGCTCCTGAGGAAGTAGATGCCATAATTAAAGAGACAGCTAACTATTTCAGAATGTCCCAGGAATACAGTAAGACACAGCAGCCGGTTGTGGATGATTCCAAGATCAAGGAATATGAAGCGAGATTCAGCGGCAATATTCCAAGGGAAGCAGAACTGGATTCAAAGCTTGAGACATGGAATAAGAGAAATGCCAGAGCCAATGCAATTCCTGCCAAGGAAGCATCTCTTGACGCATTAAGAAATGCACCTAGTAAAGTATCGATAACACCTACAATATTCATTGGTGGGTTACTTGCCTTTGCAGGATTTATCCTTTTCCTTCTTCCAATGGTCAGCAAGTCAATAGCGGGAAGTGCCAAGGTAACAATGAATGCCGGTGGTATTCTTGCATTTATTGTAGGCGTCATTTTAGTAATAGTTGGTATTGTAAATGTAAAGAGCAATACTTCACATGTTAATCCGGAAGTTGATAAGCTTCTTGATGAAATCAAAAAGGATAAAGATTACGTTGAGGCAATTGACGGACAGATGCAGTTATTCCTTACCAAATATAAGCTGCCTTTTGATACTGAGAGAGTTACAGAGTACATATTCGGACTTAAGAATATGCTTAAGGAATATGAAGAACTTGTTGGTAAAAAGGATGAAGTTGTACATGATGATGCAATAGAGAAACTTCAGGAATCAAGCAATAAGATTGAAGCGTTTATTACGAAGTATTATGGAGCTTCACAGGGAGATAATTACCTTGAACTTATTCATGATCTCCAGTATGGTTCAGAGACTTACAGATATCTGTTTGCCAAGAAACAGGCATTAGCACAGGTTGAGACCGAAAGAAACGAAGTTCTTAAGGTTATTCAGGATTTCTTTGACAGACTTAATATTAAGATGGAGAGAGATCTTTATACACAGCTTGTTAATATGAAGAGCCACCTTCAGGCGTACAGAATATGTTTACAGGAATGGGAACATGCTGATGCAGAAGTTAAGAAGTTTGAAGCAGCTGAAGATATGAATGTAATTAAGAATACACAGCTTCCTGAAAAACTTGAATCTCTTGAAACATTACATACACAGCTTGTTGAGATTGCAGAACAGATAGATGAGACACATAAATTTCTGGATGAGATTACTAAGGTTGTTAGTGATTTATATCTTAAGAAAGAAGAATTTGATGATGCTGAAGACAGCCTTAAAGATTTAAGTGAAAAATATGAAGCAGACAACAAGAAATACGACCTTGTCAGCAAGGCAAGGGATTTCCTTGAAACTGCAAGAACTAATATCATCGGTAAATATATCGGACCTATTAAGGCAGGATTTTCAAAGTATTATAATATTCTTACACATGAATCTGCAGATCGTTATCATATTGATGCCAATACACATCTTACGGTTGAAGAAGAAGGAATGCAGAGAGAAGTACATTTCTTCAGTAGCGGATATCAGGATATGATTGGTATATGTATGAGAATGTCACTTGTAGCGGCAATGTACAAAGATGAGAAGCCATTTATCATTTTTGATGACCCATTCATCAACCTTGATATGGATAAGACAGAGGGTGCATTACAGTTCCTTGAAGAAGTATCTAAGGAATATCAGGTAATCTACTTTACATGTAATGACAGCCGTATCAGAAAATAAATCAAAAACAAGAAAAACCGGGGCTTCCCCGGTTTTTCTTAAATAATTAAGGAAAATATGGAATTATTTATAATCGGGATGATAACCGGAACAATAATAGGAATACCAAGGGACACATATTCAGAGATGTTATCGCAGAACTGTGTAAAAAATGGAATTGGACAAAGTGTGATAATCGGAATTGGAATGTCGCTTGCAGTTGCTTTTATGACAATCATTGATATGATTGTTTTATTTTTCTTGGGAAAATACATGTTAAAGGCAAGAAGTTTTTTTACATATATAATGAGTGCACTGTTAATCGTTACCAATGTAATCGGGATAATCAAATCAGACAATTCTTATGATACAGATAATACGGGAACTTCCTTTGTTAATTTTATGACGGGAATAATGGTAGGCATTTCTGAGTTTACCAATATATTTCTTATACTTTTTATGTATGTATATTTTGGCATAGCAGGACTTGGATTCAGTGGGTATGCAGTTCTTTTAGGGGGAACAGTTGCAGGAGCTTTCATTATATGCGTTATTATAGGAATATTATTTAAAATTTTTGATAATTTTAGGAAAGTAAAGAGTACAAGAGGATATAATCTTGCGGTAAATATAATGATGATTTGTGCAGGCATTTTTATTATTTTGAAAGAGGCAGTTTAGAATGGGAAAAAAAGCATTATTTTTTGATATAGACGGAACTATATGGGATTTTCATAACAGAATCTGTGAAAGTACAGTGGAAGCAATGAAAAAATTACATGACAACGGACATCTGACTTTTATATGCAGCGGGCGCAGCAGGGCATATATCAGGAATGAAGTTCTCCTTGCACTTGGTTTTGACGGAATAATATCAGGGTGCGGTACAATGATAGAATATGATAACAAACAGGTCTTTTATAAAAAACTGGATGACGAATTTGTAAGATATACAATAGACGGAGTCAGAAAATACGGTTTCAGGCCTATACTTGAAGGAAGAGAATATCTGTATATGGATGATGAGGATTTTGCCGGTGATTTGTACGGCAACAAATTAAAAAAAGAACTGGGCAGTCACCTTATTCCCATAAAGGGGCAGAAAGAATATGATATTGCAAAACTTTCCTGTGCAGTTACAGGCAATAATGTAGATAAATGCGAGGAAGAATTCGGAAAGTATTTTGAATTTATTCTCCATAATGAACACGTTGTTGAAATGGTTCCAAAGGGATTCAGCAAAGGAACCGGCATATTAAAAGTGTGTGAAATGCTTGGAATAGATATAAACGATACTTATGCTTTTGGTGACAGCAACAATGATATTTCAATGCTTAAAACAGTGGGACATGCCATAGTAATGGGCAATGGAACAGAAGAAGCAAAAAAAGAAGCAGACTATATCACAACCACAGTTATGGAGGATGGAATATGGAACGCGTGCAGATATTTTAACCTGATTTGACAGAATTTGTGAAAAAGACTTGCATATTTTTATATTTTGTTCTATATTCTTTGTGTGACTGGAAAGTTACTATAATAGGAGGGAAAATCAATGGCAACAAAGAAAACAGAAATTAAGGAAACTGTTAAGAACGTAACTAAGGCACCGGCTAAGACAGAAGTTAAAGCTCCTGTTAAAGCAGAGGTTAAGACAGAAATTAAGACAGAAACAACAGCTCCTAAGACAGAAGAAGTAAAGGCAGAAGTAAAGGAAGAAGCTAAGAAAGCTCCTGCTAAGAAGGCAGAAGTTAAGGAAGAAGCTAAGAAAGCTCCTGCTAAGAAAGCAACACCGGCTAAGGCAGAAATTAAGACCGCTTTGTATGTTCAGTTCGCAGGCAATGAAGTAACAGAAGCAGATATTATCGATAAGGTAAAAGCTGCTTATGTGGCAGAAGGACATAAGGAGTCAGCAATTAAAGAAATTAATCTTTATGTTAAACCTGAAGAATACGCCGTTTATTATGTAATTAACGACAAGGCAATCGGTAAAGTTAATCTTTTTTAATTGAACGTACATAGGAGAACCTCTTTCAAAATTGAAAGAGGTTTTTTCTTTACAAAATATGAGTCTTCCCTGTATAATTAAATTATAAGATACGAAGGAGACGGCCTATGAAAAGCTGGTTAGGATTTATCATTTCGGCAGTTCTATCCTTTCTTGTGTTGGAGGGAATAGATATCATAAGACAAATGCAGAATAAGAACTAGAAAGACAGTTGAGAATTGTTCAACTGTCTTTCTTTTTTTCTTAAACTTTACATATTTTTTTCATGATAAACAATGCGATTTTTACATAAGGACAGTATTCTATATCTTGTAAACGAGGTAAACAATTTAATCCTTCAGAGACAATCGTTTCTGTGGTAGAAAGGAGAATAAGATGAACATTATTTTAGATTCGGTTGACAAAGTTAAAGATTTTGTCAGAGAAATGTCCAGGTTTGAAACAGATATTGATCTGGTGTCATCAAGATTTATTGTGGATGCAAAATCCCTGATGGGAATTCTTAGTCTGGATCTTACAAAACCAATTGAAGTAAGAATACTTGACAAACAGGATGAAAGGCTCATTAACACAATAGAAAAATATGCAGTAGCATAAAATTATATTTAGATATTTAAAGGAGAAAATGAAAATGAAAAAATCAGTATTAGCAGCAGGAATTGCAGGTTTAGTTGCGGCATCGCTTGTAGGATGCGGAAAATCAGGAACAACATCAGGAAACGGTGATGCTAATGGTAATATCACAGTAATTTCAAGAGAAGAAGGCTCAGGAACAAGAGGTGCTTTTGTAGAGATTACAGGTGTAGAACAGAAAAATGCAGACGGCAAGAAAGAAGATATGACAACAACTTCCGCAGTTATTTCTAACTCAACCAATGAAGTTATTACAGCAGTTTCGGGTGACACCAATGCAATTGGATATATCTCACTCGGATCTCTTAACGATTCGGTAAAAGCACTTAAGGTTGACGGCGTTGAAGCAACAGCAGAAAACGTAGCAAACGGAACATATTCAGTACAGAGACCTTTTAACATTGCCACAAACGGAGAAGCTAAAGGAGCTGCAGCAGATTTTATAAGCTATATCCTTAGCACAGAAGGTCAGAAGATTATAGAAGACAATGGATACATAGCAGTAACAGAAGGCAAGGCTTATACGCCATCAGATGTTACAGGAAGCATTGTAGTCGGCGGTTCTTCATCAGTAGGCCCTGTAATGGAAAAACTTGTTGAAGCTTATGAAAAAGTAAGCGAAGTTAAGGTAGAACTTCAGGTAACAGATTCATCAACAGGCATGGAAAATGCAGCAAGCGGTTCTTATGATATCGGTATGGCATCAAGAGAAGTAAAAGACAGTGAAAAAGAAAAAGGACTTGTACCTGTGGTAATCGCAAAAGACGGTATTGCAATTGTTGTTAATAAGAACAACACAGTTAATGAAATTACATCAGAACAGATTAAAAATATCTACACAGGTTCAGTAACTGGCTGGTCAGAAGTTAAATAACAGACGGAGATCTATATGAGAAAAATCAGGGAAAAAGGAATGGCGGCTGTGTTCGCCTTCCTTGCAAGTATTTCAATAATAGCGGTTCTTGTAATATGTATATTTCTTTTTGCAAGAGGAATACCGGCTATACATCAGATAGGTTTTACAAAATTTGTATCTGGTAAGATATGGAAACCGGGCAGCGATTATTACGGAATATTTGTCATGATAATAGGAAGTCTGTATGTTACTGCAGGAGCACTTATAATAGGTGTTCCTGTTGGAATATTTATGGCAGTCTTCATGGCAAAATTCTGTCCTGCATGGTTATATAAAATATTAAAGCCTGTAGTTAATCTTCTGGCCGGAATACCTTCAATTATATATGGTTATTTTGGATTGATGGTAATTGTTCCATTTATAAGAAATAATTTTACCGGAAACGGATTCAGCATTCTTGCAGCATCCATAGTCCTTGGAATGATGATACTTCCTACAATTATATCGGTATCGGAAGCCTCAATAAGAGCAGTTCCCGAAAGCTATATGGAGGGAGCACTGGCACTTGGAGCAACAAAAGAAACAGCTGTGTTTAAGACCATTGTTCCGGCAGCAAAATCAGGAATAATAACAAGTCTTACCCTTGGTGTGGGCAGGGCAATCGGAGAAACAATGGCAGTAAAGATGATTGTGGGAAACCAGACAAGACTTCCGGAAAGCATATTTGATGGTGTCAGGACACTGACATCCAATATTGTACTTGAAATGGGATATGCCACCGACTTGCACAAAGAAGCATTAATTGCCACAGGTGTAATTTTGTTTGGATTTATACTTATATTGAACATGATAATCAGTATATTAAAGAGAAAGCAGGTGGAGGCATAATGGAAAAGAAATTAAGAGAGCATCATGTCGGTTCACTTGCGTTAAGAGGCCTTATGTACCTTGCGGCAGGAATTACCGTAGTGGCACTTTTGTATGTGCTGTTTTATATCCTGGTAAATGGCGTACCTGCATTATTCACCTCAAAAGGTATTTTTTCAACAAAATATAATTCTGAGAATGTATCACTTTTACCTTCTCTTATAAATACACTTATTCTTACTGCAGTATCCCTTTTAATAGCAATCCCTTTAGGAATAGGTGCAGCGATATATTTATCGGAATATGCGAAAAAAAGAAATTTCTTTGTCAGGGTAATTGAACTTATGTCAGAAACCCTTAGCGGAATACCTTCAATCATATACGGACTTTTCGGCATGATTTTTTTCGTTGTATTTTTGAAATGGGATTATTCACTTATGGCAGGTGCGGCAACAGCGGCAATTATGGTACTGCCTACAATATTGAGTACAACCAAAGAAGCACTTGATGCTGTACCGGATTCATACAGGGAAGGCAGTTTTGCCCTCGGTACCGGCAAATTAAGAACCATATTTAAAGTTGTTCTTCCGGCAGCAGTTCCTGGTATCCTTTCCGGAATTATTCTTGCCATAGGACGAATAGTGGGAGAAACAGCGGCACTTTTATATACGTCGGGAACCGCAACAAGAGGACTTACCAAAGGACTTATGTCATCAGGAAGAACCCTTGCAGTACATATGTATACAATTTCCAGTGAAGGATTCCATACAAAACAGACTTTTGCCACAGCGGTAATACTTTTGATATTTGTATTCATAATAAATACATTATCATCCGTAGCAGCAAAGCAAATCAGTAAAAAAGCAGGAGGACAGTAATGTCAGATTATAAATTTAATGTAAAAGGGCTGGACCTTTATTATGGAGATTTTCACGCCCTTAAAGATATAAATATGGAAATTAAATCCAATATGGTAACTGCATTTATAGGTCCGAGCGGTTGCGGAAAATCAACATTTCTTAAGACTCTCAACAGAATGAATGATTTGGTGGATAATTGTAAAATTACCGGAGATGTTCTTCTTGATGATGTGGATATATATGGCAAAATGGATGTTTGTGAGCTTAGAAAAAGAGTTGGGATGGTGTTTCAGAAACCTAATCCTTTCCCAATGAGTATATATGACAATATAGCTTTCGGACCAAGAACACATGGTATTAAGTCAAAATCAGCCCTTGATGAAATTGTAGAGCAGTCATTAAAAAATGCGGCAATCTGGGATGAAGTAAAAGACCGGTTAAAAAAATCAGCTCTCGGACTTTCGGGAGGACAGCAGCAGAGACTATGCATAGCCAGAGCCCTGGCTGTTAAACCTGAGGTTATACTCATGGATGAACCTACGTCAGCCCTCGACCCTATATCTACTTCAAAGATTGAGGACCTTGTTATGGAGCTGAAAAAACAATATACCATTGTAATGGTTACGCATAATATGCAGCAGGCAACCCGTGTTGCGGATGAAACGGTATTTTTCCTTTTGGGAGAAATAATTGAACATAACAATACGGAAGCAATGTTTTCAATGCCAAAAGATAAGAGAACAGAGGATTATATATCAGGAAGGTTTGGATGATGAGAAAATTATTTGATCAGGAATTAAAAACATTAAACGATGAACTTTTTTCAATGGGCGCACTGGTAGAAAAATCCATAGAAAAAGCAATAAACGCACTTATTAATTCCAATGTGGAAGAAGCAAAAAAAGCAATTGAAGAAGATGATAAAATCGACCAGGCAAAAAAGGATATTGAAAGCCTTTGTATGAAGCTTCTGCTTACACAACAGCCTGTGGCAAGTGACCTGCGTCATATATCATCAGCACTTAAAATGGTTACAGACCTTGAAAGAATCGGTGACCATGCGGCAGATATTTCAGAAATAACAATTCTTTTATCGCGGATGGAATATACTTCTGACCTTGACATTCTGAAACGTATGGCAGTAAAGACAACGGAAATGGTAATAAGAAGTCTTGAAGCATTTTCGGAAGGCAATGTGGAGAAAGCCAAAGAAGTTATTAACGATGATGACATTGTAGATGAACTTTTCCTTAATGTAAAAGATAATGTGATTTCTATTATAAGCAGCAATCCTAACAAGGGTGGAGAAGCTACAGATCTGCTGATGATTGGAAAATATTTTGAAAGAATCGGCGACCATGCAACCAATATTGCGGAGTGGGCAATCTATTCCGTTCAGGGTGACATTAACGTAGTTCAATAATTTTACATAAATTTTACATAGCCTCAAAGCAAATTTTACATAATAATGATAAAAACAAATTAAGAAAATAAAAAGAGGTTATGTAAAATGAGTTTTTTTAATGCGTTGACAATGTTAGGAGGACTTGCACTTTTCCTTTTTGGAATGAATTCCTTGGGAGACGGGCTTGCCAAATTATCCGGAGGAAAGTTAGAAAACATACTTGAAAGACTTACAGCCAATAAGATTAAGGCTGTGCTTCTCGGTGCGGGTGTAACAGCCGTAATCCAGAGTTCGTCGGCAACAACCGTTATGGTGGTAGGTTTTGTTAATTCCGGTATTATGAAACTGAGCCAGGCAGTCGGTGTTATTTTTGGTGCCAATATAGGTACTACGGCGACTACATGGATACTAAGCCTGTCGGGAATCAGCAGTGGTAACTTTTTTGTGCAGATGTTGAAACCATCATCTTTTTCTCCAATCCTTGCCCTTGTCGGCGTAATACTTATTTTATTCAGTAAAAAAGACAAGAAAAAAGATGTTGGTACAATTCTTATAAGTTTTGCGATTCTTATGTTCGGTATGGAGTCTATGAGCGGTGCCGTAGCGGGACTTGAGAATAATCAAGGATTTATACATCTTTTTACCATGTTTAAAAATCCTATACTTGGACTTATCGCAGGTGCGGTACTTACGGCTGCAATCCAGAGTTCATCTGCATCAATCGGTATTTTACAGGCATTGTGTTCAACAGGTGCGATTACATTCAGCAGTGCACTGCCTATCATATTGGGACAGAACATAGGTACATGTGTAACAGCCATAATTTCAGCAGTTGGAGCAAATAAAAATGCTAAAAGGGCTGCATTTGTACACTTATATTTTAATCTCATAGGAACGGTTATATTTATGTGTGTTTTCTACGGAATCAATGCATTTGTACATTTTGGATTCCTTGAACAATCTGCGAACCAGCTTGGAATAGCAATTATCCATACGAGTTTTAATGTCCTTGCAACAATCGTACTTCTGCCTTTCTCTAAGGGACTTGAAAGACTTGCAAGTATTACCGTAAGAGATAAAAAAGAAACGGCTAAGCCTAAAAATTCAGAGATGAAATTATTGGATGCAAGATTTCTTGAAAGACCTGCTTTTGCAGTTGAACTGAGTAAGACAACCACAATTAATATGGCAAAAGTAGTCCGGATGTCAATTATGGAAGCAATTGAGCTTCTGGATAAATATGATGAAAAGAAAGCATCAAAGGTGGCAGAACTTGAAAAACTTGTTGATGTTTATGAAGATGAACTGGGAGATTACCTTGTTAAATTAAGTGCAAAGAGTCTTAGTGAACATGATTCAAGACTGCTTTCCAAAATGCTGCACTCAATTGGCGACTTAGAAAGAATATCCGACCATGCACTTAACATAAAAGAGGCGGCTTCAGAGATGCACGGTAAGAAAATAAAGTTTTCGGATGAAGCAAAGGCAGAATTAAATGTACTTACTGATGCAATAAGCCGTATAGTTGATCTTGCAATATTCAGTTATATAAATGATGACAAAAAAGAAGCACTCCTTGTAGAGCCGCTTGAAGAAGTTATTGATGTAGTTAATGAAAAACTTAAGAACCGTCATATAAAGCGATTAAGAACCGGACAGTGTACAATCGAACTTGGTTTTATATTATCGGATATAACCAACAATTTTGAAAGGGTTGCTGATCATTGTTCCAACATTGCGGCCTGTGAATTACAGATAGATTCGGATGAATTTGAGTCACATGACTACCTCGGAAGAATGAAAAAGGATGACGAAAACTATAAAGCAAGGTATAATGAGTTTTTAGAAGAGTACAAGCTGCCTAAGTATAAAAAGGAGGCATGATACATGAAAACACCGTTAGTATATATTGTGGAAGATGACAATAATATCAGTGAAATCGAAAGTTTTGCATTAAAGAACAGTGGATATATTACAGAAGTTTTTGAAACGGGAAAAATCTTTTTTAAACATCTTCAGAACAAAAAGCCGGACATAGTGCTCCTTGATATTATGCTTCCGGATATGGATGGACTTGAAATTTTAAAAAAAATGAAAAATACTCCCGATTATAAAAAAATACCTGTAATTATGGTTACGGCCAAAACAACCGAAATAGACAAGGTAAAAGGCCTTGACCTCGGGGCAGATGATTATATATCCAAACCCTTTGGCATAATGGAACTTATTTCAAGGGTTAAAGCTCTTTTAAGAAGAACACTTAATCTTGAAGAAGAGAAGGTACTGTCCTATGAAAGTGTTGTTATGGATGTGGAAAAAAGAGCTGTCTATGTGAACAATGATGCTGTAGAACTGACCTATAAGGAATTTGAGCTTCTAAAACTTCTGCTTCAGAATTCGGGAATCGTGCTTAGAAGAGAAGTGATTATGGACAGAGTATGGGGTACCGAATTTGAAGGTGAATCAAGAACGCTTGATATGCACATCAAGACTCTCAGGCAGAAGCTTGGAGAGGGTGGAGCAATTATTAAGACTATACGTAATGTAGGATATGAAATAGGATAATGAAAAGCATGAAAAAGAGAATTAATGTCCAATTCTTAATTGTAGTCAGCATTGCCATTATTGTTACTGCAGCAGCGGCAATATGTATCTTTTATAATACGTTTAAAAGAGAAATAATGGAAAATTTAAAAACAACTGCGTACACAATCAAAAATATATCCGGACCGGAATACGGCATACAGGAGTTTGATTATGACAAACTTGCACAGACAAGGATTACTGTTGTGAGAAGTGACGGAACAGTTGTTTTTGATAATGTTACGGATGCATCTTCCATGGAGAACCATGGAAACAGACCTGAGATTAAGGAGGCTTTCAGTGCCGGAGAAGGCAGCACCATAAGGAAGTCGGACACCGTAGGAAAAAGCAATTTTTATTTTGCCTTAAAAATCAGTGACGACTGTGTTGTTCGTGTCGCAAGGGAAGCGTCAAGTATATGGCATATATTTTTATCTGCTTTACCGGCGTTTATTTCAATAGTTGCCCTTGTTGTGATTATTAGTGTTGTATCCAATCATTTTCTGACGCGAAGTTTTATTGCACCGATTGAACAGGTGGCAAATAATCTTGATAACCTTGACAAAGTCACGGTATATAAAGAGATGCATCCATTTGTGACAACCATAAAGAAACAGCATGATGACATAATTAAAAATGCCATAATGAGACAGGAATTTACTGCCAACGTATCACATGAGCTTAAGACTCCTCTTACAGCCATATCGGGATATTCGGAACTTATTAAGAACGGAATGGCCGGAAGCGAGGATATCGGAAGATTTGCCAACGAGATATATACAAATGCCAACAGGCTTCTTACCCTGATTAATGACATAATCAATCTGTCAGAACTTGACAGAGGAGCACCGCTTGAATATGAGGACGTTGATATTTCGGAGATAGCCGGAAATTGTGTATCAATGTTAGATTTTCACGCCAAAGAAAACCAGGTAAAACTTCATTTTGATGGAGAAAAGACAATTGTCAGAGGCAATAAAAATAAATTGGAAGAAGTTGTATATAACCTGTGCGATAATGCCATACGTTACAATAAAGCAGGCGGAGAGGTATGGGTTACGGTAAAAAACAGTCCTGAGGGTAAAATACTGTCAGTCAGGGATAACGGTATAGGAATATCCAAAGAAAACCAGAAACGGATATTTGAACGTTTTTACAGAGTAGATAAGAGCCGTTCAAAAAAGACCGGCGGAACCGGTCTTGGGCTTGCTATTGTAAAGCATATTATTGAACAGCATAACTTCAAAATAGAAGTAATAAGTGATGAAAATATAGGCACCACGATTAACGTTATCATGAAGTAGGAATTACAGCGGTTTGACTGTAATTCCGTTTACTTCAACCTGATCGCTTATTTCAATGACAAGACATAATTTGCCGTCCACCTCTTTGGTTTCAATAAGGTCGGTACGGTCAGGTGCAACCTTGATTACAACATCCTTTGTCTTTACTTCAAAGCTTCTTGCATTCACAACGTTGGCGGCGGTAAATTCGGTTCTGCTGCCGGCAACATCATCATAATGTTCTTCAAAAGAGCTTATCTGCTCATTGCTTACCCCTGTGGATTCAAGCATTTTTTTAATATCATTCTTTTCAAAAACAACAGGTTCAACCTGTTCTTTATGTTCTTCAATGTAATTATTCATGCTTTCATGGACGGATTTAACGGTCTCAAAGGTACATTCCTCACCGAGGGATTCAGTTATGATTTCGGAAAAAGTCTCTTTCTGTACCATATAAGTCATAGGTGTTACGCAGCCAAGCACACCATCTATAAAATCAGACTGTACCTCCTCGCTTTTTTTGCTGAAATATAAAATATTATGTATGTCCGTATTCCTGTCATTAAAAGCAGGGAAAAGAAAACCATGGAGAGGTTTCTCAACAAGCCAGTCCCTTATCCTGTTTTCAAAAGAATTGGTAGCAGCATTGTAGCAGAGCCCCTCTTCCGAAAGCTTTACGGGACATATATTGCATAAGATGTGCTCGTATACATATTCCGATGCATCATCCATATCAAACTCATCTGAGGCCTTGCCCGGAACGTCATAATTGGCGTCAATAAGGAGAATAAGGTAATTCTCGCCATAGCTGTAATTATCGATTACCTTATTGTAAAAGATTTCAAGCAGTTCATCATCATCAAGATGGCTTGAACGAAGCTTCATAAGAAAATCCTGGCTTCCGCCCTCCTCCTCTGTCTCCATGGGAAATTCCATATTTAAAAGATTCTTGCCGATAGTTCCTGAAAGGGAACTTCTGAAAATAGTAAAATATTTAAAAATTTCTTCCTGGGGGAGAGATAAAAAAGCATGTCTGAATGTGGTTATTTTGTTCTTGTTGCCGTCAACGTAGCAGCCGCATATTTTGGATATACAGCATTTGTCGTTTGTAAAAAGTTTCTTGATTTCTGCAATTTCTTTTTTGTTCATAAAAATACCATTCCTTTATATCGTTAGTAATTAGTATAATCCAACAGTTAATAAAATTCAATGAACTGACGATAATAAAAGTAGTTGATAAACCTGTGACATTTGTGTTGTATCCGGTCAATATAAGACATCTTTTAAGATGGACAGGAGGAAAAATGAGAATTGGCGGAAGTACAATAGCAATGACATCACAAAGAAAGTATTCCGAATATAAATCCATCCAGTATGCGGAATATAATGGATTAATTAATGAAAGGGTATCTGTTGACCCTGAAGGCAAAGAAAAAAGTCTGTTCGACCAGATAAAGGACGCTGCGGAACAGAAAAATATGAAAGACCTTACGGACAAAACCTCCCGGACGAGAGGCACGATAGTTACAAGCGAGGGCTACAAAAGCCTTAAGTCCATAAGGGAACTCAGAATGGCATTACTTGAAAATATAATTAATGCATTTGCAAGAAGAAACGGAGGCGGCACAGAGCTTACATATGCTCCGTTACAGCAGTCCGGCGGAAGCACCACATACATAAGACAGACCGTTGAATCCGGTTTTTATAAAGAGGAAGAGAATACGGCATTTGTATCCGAAGGAAAAGTAATAACAAAAGACGGAAGAGAGATTAACTTTAACGTAAGTTTTGAGATGTCAAGAAGTTTTCAGGCATCTTATGAATCTTATTCCGAAAGCACTTATGTACTGTGCGACCCTCTTGTATTCAATTTTGAAGGCAATACAGCCGACATCACGGACCAGAAGTTTATGTTTGATTTGGACTGCGACGGCAAAGAGGAGGAAATTTCTTCTCTTGGAAAGGGCAGCGGCTTCCTTGCCCTTGATAAAAACGGCGACGGCATTATCAATGACGGAACAGAACTTTTCGGAACAAAGAGCGGTGACGGTTTTGCGGACCTTGCAGAATATGATGAAGACGGCAACGGCTGGATTGACGAGGATGACGGGATATTCTCACAACTTAGAATCTGGACGAAAAACGAAAAAGGAGAGAATGAGCTTATTTCCCTTAAAGAAGCAGGAGTCGGAGCAATCAATCTTTCAAGCGTTTCAACCGCTTTCAGCAACACCGATAATTTTAACGATACATTGGCTGTTATACAAAAGACCGGTATTTTTCTATACGAAAACGGAAATGCAGGCACAATACAGCATATAGATTTTGCAATTTAATCTTTTATCAGCGACGGGTCCTCACTTGGCACATAGTCCTTGTGGGGGCCTGCTCTATATTTTCTTTATGTTGACAGGAGGGGAAAAGGTCAATATAATTTTCACATAATTACAAGGGAGGATATGAAATTGCAGTCAGAGATTATATTGGCGGTAATATCAGGGATTCTTGCACTGGGCATTATATTGCTTACGGCAAGACTTTGCCATTACAAAAAACAGCTGCGGACTTTTTATAAAAATAATAACGAATCCGCATCGCAGACAATCAAAGCAAAGAATAAAATAACTACCTGCGGAGATGAAATTAACAGGTTAATAGCCGCGTCAGAGCGTGGGTGCAAAGATAATTACGATATGTTAAAAGCATCGGGAGGCTCCAAGGCTGCACTTAAAGTTTCCGGTGAAAAAGAAATAACGGATAAAATATTAACCATTCTTGCAAAGGCATCAGGATCTATTAAACAGATGAATGAAATCACAGGGGAAGCTGTGAAGCTCTTATCAGGTTCCGGGGACAAAATAAAAGAGGCATCCCACGAAGCCTTGCTTGTAAATGATGAATATACGGACATGGATGTATATATCAATGATTTTTACCGCACTTTAAATGCTGTAAAAATAACTATTATAAAGCTCCGGGACAGTATTAATAATATCAATACCCTTTCTTTTAAAGCATCAATGGAATGTCAGAGAGCGGGAGAGTCAGGCAGAGGCTTTAAGGTTGCGGCAGATGAAATCAGGCAGTCTGCCGATAACGGAACCGCACTTTTAAATGAAACCGATTCATGCATTGAAGAACTTTCAGAAACCGTAAGAATAATTGACAGCAGACTCAGAAACCTTGAAGAAAAGAGAAATACCTTAGATGAGGCAGTGGAGAATCTTAGTGCCGGCAACAACTGTGTGGCGGATAAGTTTAGCGAGCTTTATGAAAATATCGAAATAACGCAGAAATTAGTTAATCATCTGGCAGCCAATGCAAAGGAATTTTTTGAAGAATCCGAGAATAAGAAAAAGGCGTATTCCGATATGGCTAAAGTATTTCTTAATGTAGGAAAAACCGAAAAAAATATTGTCGCCTATATGGCAAAAATCCGTATGTTAAATGAAGATATTTTGAATATTGTTGGCAAATTGTAGAGAAAAGGCTTATAATGAAGAGAGGATATTATGAAAATAAGAGTTCCTGATTATTATGATGAATTTAAGTGCATAGCAGATAAATGCACGGATACGTGCTGTGCAGGCTGGCAGGTAGATGTGGATGATAAATCTTTTGCCTATTATAAGACAATTAAGGGTGAATTCGGTGACAGACTTCATTCTGTAATGGTTGAAGGAAAGCACGGAGAAGAAGGACAGTTCAGAATCCGTGAAGATGGCAGATGTCCCTTCCTTAATGATAATATGTTCTGTGATTTATATACGGCACTTGGCGAAGATGCGCTGTGCGTTACCTGTGACAAGTACCCAAGATATACTACCGAGTATGGGAGCCTCAGGGAAACAGGTATTGCAATATCCTGTATAACCGCAGCCGGGATAGTTCTTAGAAAAAGACAGAATTTTGGCTTTAAGGAATGGGAGGACAAGGAAGCCTTCCCGTCGCTTAACAACATAGACGGTGAATTATTTATGGCACTTATGAGGGCAAGAACCAAAGCCTTTGAAATTATTCATGATAATTCGTCAGCAGATATTTTTCAAAGAATATCGGTGCTTGCGTATTACGCTACGGATTTGCAGAAGAACATTAAGAAAAAGTCAGGAATAGATAATGTTATTTCAAGATATTCAGAAGAATATATCAATGATATTTTAGCAGCAACAGGCAGGGAAAGGTACAAGGAAAAAGATACGGTGGATATTTACAAAAATATCTTTTACTGCTATCTTAAACAGGTGATAATCAAAGCAGAGTGGCCGGAACTTATTTATAAAGTATATGATTATACGCTTAATGACAGTTACGGCAGGATAAGAGATGAATTTAAAAGGTATAACAAAGACAGTGAATACGAATATGAGAATTTAATTGATTATTTTATTTTCAGGTATTTTATGAAAGCTGTATTTGACAGAGATATATTAACGAAAGTCAAAATGGGAATAGTCGGTGTTCTTGTTATTCATCAGTGCAATATGGCATACTGGTGCAATAATGGGAGAAAACTGGAATTTGATGATATTGTAGAGATTGCACATCTTTATTCCAGGGAAGTTGAACATTCCGAAGAGAATTTTGACAGACTTTGCAGACAGTTCTCCAAAAAGAGAACGTTTTGTGCCAAGAATCTGGTTATGCTTCTACAGGATAATTCAGGTAGGAAGGAGTAAATTATGAATAGTGCTAAAACAGCAATTATGGTGGATTCAGGATGCGATATCAGTCAGGAATTTATTGAACAGTATGATATTAAGGTATTAAGACTTAAAGTGCTTTACGGCGACAGGATGTATTCGGATGGTCTGGATATTGACCCGCTTGAGGTATACAGAAGATTTCCGCAGGAAATACCGACAACCTCAACTCCCAATATGTATGAAGTAAGCGAGCTTGTTAATGAAATCAAGTCCGAGGGTTATGAAAAAATAATCGGAATTACTATTTCAAGCGGATTAAGCGGAACCTACAATGCGGTTGCGATGGCATTTGAAGAGGAAGACATAGAGACTTTTGCTTTTGATACCAAAAATATTTCAATCGGTGCGGGACTTCTTGCAATGTGGGCAGCTAAGAAACTCAGCGAGGGCTGGACTTTTGAAGCGGTAAAACATGGACTTAATGATAAGATAAATGATTCAAAAGTATTTTTCTATATGGATACCCTTGATTATCTCAGAAAAGGCGGAAGAATAAGCCCTGCAGTGGCAATTGTGGGAAAGGCACTTAACCTCAAGCCTATTATTTCATGTAATGAAAAGGGTACTTATTATACCGTAAGCAAGATAAGAGGACAGCATAAAGGATTGGAAAAGCTTATGGACAGCCTGAAAGATTACATCGGGGACAAAAAAGCGTATCTTGCAATTATGAATGGCGATGGTACAAGATATCTTGACATTATAAGAGCGCGGATAAAAGAAATGTTTCCGCAGTGTGAGGTTGTGGTTGATAAGCAGATTACCGCAACAATGGCAATCCATACAGGCCCCGGACTTATCGGTGTCGGTGTATTATTTGAATGATGACTTAATTTTATTAAGAGTTTCCTTCGGGAAGCTCTTTTTTCTTGCTTGTAATAATATGTATTTGGTACAATTATAAGCGGAAATGGGGCGATATTATGAACAACGGTTACGGACAGCAGATTGTGTCAACAAAGGCAAATACTTTATATGCCTTGAGTAAAGTTATCAAAAAATCCAAAATAGAAAAAATGTATATTCTTCCTGTGGCAGAATTTGAGAACAACAGGGAAAATGTTCTTCGTGACATAACGGAGACATACGGTGGAGAGCAGATAATTGTGAGAAGCTCTTCCTCAAAAGAGGACAGTTTTAAGACTTCCAATGCAGGCCATTATGAAAGCATACTTGGAATCGATTCCGGTGACAGTGAGCAGGTAAATTCCGCCATTGAAAAGGTTATCGCAAGTTATCAGAAAGATATAGAGATTCTTGACCATGAGCAGATTCTTGTCCAGAGGCAGGCGCAGAACGTAAAATTCAGCGGAGTCATCTTTACAAGAGACATACAGGGAAACAGGCCTTATTATCTTATAAATTACGATGACCAGGGTTCTACCGATTCGGTTACAAGCGGCAGCGGTGGCAAGACCCTCTGGATTGTAAAAAATGCTTCAATCAGTGAAATTGACGAACCCTGGGGAAAATTAATCGATGCGGTACAGGAAATAGAATTATTCCTTAATGGTATGGCACTTGATATAGAATTTGCCATAAATGAAAAGGGCGAAATCATTATTTTCCAGGTCAGACCTCTTGTTGCCAGTTATAAACAGGTCCAGAAAATGGATGACGGTGATTTTTTTTCAAGGATTAAAGGCATAAAAGAACAGTACAATAATGACAAAAGTGTACTTAACGGCAGAACAATGATGTTTTCCGATATGGCATTCTGGAATCCTTCAGAAATAATAGGCAGCAACCCAAGAAGCCTTGAGTATTCACTTTATGAAGAAATACTTCTTAAACATGCGTGGAATCAGGGAATTGCCGAGATTGGCTACAGGAGACTTCCCAATAAACTTATGTTCAAATTAGGAAATAAACCATATATAAGCGTGGAATATTCTTTTTACAGCCTGCTGCCACAAAGTCTGGACGAGAAACTTGCATTAAAGTTCGTTGACTTTTACTGTAATAAATTAAAAAAAGACCTGACGGCACATGATAAAATTGAATTTGAAATCGCATATACTACATACGATTTCTGCACGGAAAAAAACAGCCGCGAGCTGTTAGAAAATGGGTTCTCAAAAGAGGAAAGAGATACCTTTTTAGAAGCACTTTTTACACTCACAAATGATTGTCTTACCGGCTTTAAAGAACTTACGGATAAAGATCTTTTATCTCTTAAATTAATGGATAACATCAGACAGCCGATTGAGGAAGCCCTTGATGCAGGCGGACTTTCCACAAAAGAAATGTTCCGCTCCATAATGATACTCCTTGACGCAATAACAAGATATGGAACTCCACAGTTTACGAGACAGGCAAGACTGGCATTTATGGCAAGGGCTTTTTGCAGGACACTTGTTTTTGCAGGATATTTTACGGACGAAGAGATGGATAATTTTACAAAATCCATTAATACAATATCCTCCGAGTTTGACAATGACTTTGAAAGATACTCTGTAGGTAAAATGTCAATGGAGGATTTTAATAAGAAATACGGACATTTAAGAAGCGGAACCTACGATATAAGGACGGACAGATATGATAAGATGAATTTCAGACCTGTTTCCAACAGACGCAAGGACCAGTTAAAAAATAATGGTATAAAAACTTTAGACCGTGAGAAACTAAAAAAAGCCATAGATGAAGTTGGATTTAATGTTACACCTGAGGAATTTATCGAATTTCTGAAGAGTGCAATTAAACAGAGGGAATATTTCAAATTTGAATTTACAAGGTCATTAAGTCTTGTGCTTGAACTGTTAATCAACATAGGAAATGACATTGATATAAAAAGAAGAGACTTGTCATGGCTCAATGTAGATGATATTATGGAATGCGTCAGTACTGCTGATCCTGCTTCGCTCAGACAGGAACTGATAAACAGAATTAACGGCAGGCGGCAGGAAAACAGTTTTAACCGTAATATTATTATGCCTGCAGTAATTACTGATGAAAGAGATATAGATTTTATACCGGTTGCAGAGGCAAGACCTAACTTTATAACAGCCAGACATATTGAAGGTGAGGTTATCGTTCTTGAAGATGAGCCGGATGCAGACATCAGGGACAAAATAGTTGCAATACCTAAAGCCGATCCCGGTTACGAATGGATTTTTACCAAGGGAATCAAAGGTTTTATAACAAAGTATGGCGGTGTTGCATCCCATATGGCGATAAGATGTGCGGAATTTGAAATTCCCGCGGCAATCGGATGTGGTGAAAAGATATATGATTATGTTACTTCAACATCATATCTTGATATGGATTGTCGTAACGGCAAGATAGAAGAGGGTATCCAGTACAAAAACCTTCGTGCTCTTATTACACAGCGTGAAGGTGTCAACCAATATGGCGACCCAACTGATATACTTGAATCGGCTTATGTAAGATTTTATGAGCTGTTAGGTTTTATACCTGTTCCGGTGTCTAATCATACCAAGAATTTTGAAAGGCTTTTTGACGAAAAAGTAGATCTGCTTATAGTTGTGGGCGGAGGTTCTCTTGATTCAAGGTACTATGACAAAAAACATGATGATGAATTACAGCCTCACAGAGATGCGATGGAAGAGAAATTAATAAGATATTGCATATCACATGGGATTCCTATTATTGCAACCTGCAGAGGTATGCAGTATATTAATGTATTATTTGGAGGCAAGCTTCATTATCACCCTAAATTAAAGGTAAAGAGACCTCGTGGTGAGGACCATAAAGTATTTCTTGTCAAGGAAAACAGAGAGATTTATGTAAACAATTATCACAAGGATTGCATTTTCACGGATAATCTGGCTCCATGTTTTACACCGGTTGCCGTAGATAAGGAAAATGATGTTGTGGAAGCTTACGAATCGGAGGCAATGAAAATACTTGCCTTACAGTGGCATCCTGAAAGAAGATTTGAGACCGCCAATGCACTTGAAGAAACAAGAAAGATTGTGTTAGATTTTATAAGAAAGCATATAGGGTAAAAGAAATGTATGATGGAATAATTTTTGATATGGACGGAACAATATGGGATTCCAGGGAAACGATTGTAAAAGCATGGAATGATGAGCTTAAAGCACAGGGCATAGACCGTGTGATTACGGTTTCTGAACTTACAGGCTATATGGGACTTACGATGGATGCAATAGCGGAAGGTATTTTCCCTGACAAAAAGTATTCCGAGACAAAACATATATTTGATAAGATGTACGAAAGGGAAAATGAATATCTGCGGAAAAAAGGCGCTATACTTTACCCTGATGTAATATCTACCCTTAAAGAACTTAAGAAAAAAGGCTACAGGCTTTTTATAGTGAGTAATTGCCAGTCAGGATATATAGAAGCTTTTCTTGAATATTACAAGATTAACGATTATATTGAAGATATAGAATGTTTCGGCAATAATGACCTTCCTAAATGGGACAATATTGCGCTTATAATTAAAAGAAATAATCTTAAGAATCCCGTTTATGTGGGAGACATTGATAATGACAGAATCGCAGCCGAAAAAGCAGGCGCAGATTTTATATATGCTGAATACGGATTTGGTGATGTTAAAAAATACGATGACATCATATACAAGTTCGGAGACTTACTAAGAATAGGAGAAGAAAAATGATTTTAGCAATGTCAACATCGAATATCTGTATTCTGATTTCAATAACTGTATATCTTGTATTTGTTGTTTTAATCGGATTCAGATATTCAAAAGAAAGTAACTCGGTAGATGAGTATTATCTCGGAGGAAGAAAATTAGGACCTCTTGTTACGGCAATGAGTGCCGAGGCTTCGGATATGAGCAGCTGGCTTTTGATGGGGCTTCCGGGACTTGCGTATGCTACCGGTATTGCAAGTCCTTTATGGACAGCTATCGGATTAGCCATTGGTACATATGTCAACTGGCTTGTGGTAGCAAAGAGACTCAGGAGATATTCACAGGTAACGGAGGCAATAACAATACCTGATTTCTTTTCGAGAAGATATCATGATAAACACAATATCCTTATGGGAATCTCAGCTGTAGTAATTATAATATTTTTTGTTCCTTATACAGCATCGGGATTTGCGGCATGCGGTAAACTCTTCGGTACAATATTCAATGCAGATTATTTTACAGCCATGGTAATAAGCGCAGCGGTAATTGTCATATATACTACGTTAGGCGGATTCCTGGCTGCCAGTACTTCTGACTTTATCCAGAGTGTTATAATGACAATAGCACTTGTAATTGTTCTTTCATATGGAGTAATCCATGCGGGAGGATTCGAACCTGTTATTGATAATGCAAAGAACCTTCCGGGATTTCTTGATATGTTCCATTCATATAACGGAACAGCCAAGCCGGATAATTTCAGTGCTTTAAGCATTGTTTCAACACTTGCCTGGGGATTGGGATATTTTGGTATGCCTCACATTCTATTAAGATTTATGGCAATCAAAGACGAGGATAAACTTAAAGTATCAAGAAGAGTGGCTTCAATATGGGTTGTTATTTCCCTTGCAATTGCAGTATTTATCGGTGTAATGGGTGTTTCAGTCAGTGAGAGAGGAATTATACCTGTATATGCCAATAACAGCGAAGCAGAGAGAATCATTGTTCATATGGCAAAAGCTATAAGTAACCATGGTATACTTCCTGCACTTGTGGGAGGTCTTATCCTTGCAGGTATACTTGCTTCAACAATGTCAACTGCGGATTCACAGCTCCTTGCGGCATCCTCAAGTGTGTCACATAATATTTTTTCGGGACTGTTCCATATTAAGATGGGCAAAAAAATGCCGGTAATAATTGCAAGAATATCGGTTGTTTTAATTGCGGTTGTAGCCGTATTTATTGCAAGAAATCCTGAAAGCTCCGTATTTGAGATAGTCAGCTTTGCATGGGCAGGCTTTGGTGCTGCATTCGGACCTGTTGTGCTGTTTTCTTTATTCTGGAAGAGAACAACATTGTGGGGTGCTCTTGCAGGTATGGTTTCAGGTGGTGCCATGGTATTTATCTGGAAGTATGTAATAGCAGGTTTCGGAGGAGTGTTTGCGATTTATGAACTCCTTCCGGCATTTTTAGTGTCTTCCATACTTATTATTGTTGTAAGTCTTCTTACAAAGAAACCTTCAGAAGATATAGTGAAAGAATTTGAATTAGCGAAAAGCAAAGAAAAAATCTGATAAATATATTTGTAACGTTAGGAGAAAAAATTGGACGACAAGACATCAGGAAAGCACATAATTAAACAGGGCACAATTCTTGCAGCGGCTTCTGTAATATCAAGAATTATTGGCATGCTTTACAGAAGTCCGATGGCAGCTGTTATAGGTGATAAAGGAAACGGATTATACAGTTTCGCATTTGAAATATATTCGATTGCACTTATTCTTTCATCTTACAGCATGCCATTAGCCGTTTCTAAATTGCTGTCTGCCCGTTTTGCGAAAAAAGAGTACAAAAACGCAGATAAAATTTATAAATTTGCATATATTTTTGCTACTGTGTCAGGTATGGTAATGGCTCTTATTCTTTTCTTCGGAGCAGGAACCATAGAAAGACTGTCGGGGCATGAAGGACTGGCACTGCCTTTAAAAGTTCTTGCACCTACTGTTTTTGTTGTAGCGATAGCGGGAACGATAAGAGGATTTTTTCAGAGCAGGAATACAATGATGCCTACTGCAGTTTCACAACTTGCAGAGCAGATTATCAATGCCATTGTAAGCATTGTGGCAGCAGTAATACTTGTCAGATTTGCAGCAAATGAATTTGATAAAGCAAGATATGGTGCAGCAGGCGGTACAATAGGAACATTATTTGGTGCGTTATCAAGCCTTATGTTCCTTATATTCCTGTTCGTTATATATAAACCAAGAATGAAAAAGCACCTGAGCCATGATAAAGTGGGTGTAACGGTTTCCAATGAGGAAGTGCTTAAACTTATTGTTGCTACCATAGTTCCCGTAATACTCAGCCAGACGGTATACCAGTCCATAGGCGTAGTTGACGGTTTTATGTTCGGTAATCTGTATAAGGGCAGTGATTCGACAGCACTTTACGGTATATACAGCTCCAAGTACAGACTTATGGTAAATGTCCCCAACGCTATATCTTCAGCTCTTGCTTCATCAATGATTCCTTCATTGGTTTCGTTGTATACACTTAAGAACTTTGTAGAGTTCAGGGCAAGGCTTAAGACATCCGTTAAGTTTAATATGATAATAGCTTTCCCTTGTGCATTCGGAATTTCAGCACTTTCAGGAATGATTATGAAACTTCTGTTTCCTACAACGGATACGGTTATATCGGGCAGGATGTTAATGTATGGTTCGGTTGCGGTATTGTTTTATGCATTGTCTACGGTAACCAATGCGGCGTTACAGGGAATGGACAGGATGAGACTTCCGGTGAGACATGCGGCAATATCACTTCTCATACACATTCCGTTAATGGTTATACTTCTTAAATTTACAAAACTCGGAGCACATGCCCTTGTAATAGGCAATATAATATATCCGCTGATTGTCTGTGCTCTCAACTGGGTATCGGTTGCAAGATATGCCAACTACAGGCAGGAGGTTAAAACAACGTTTATAATTCCGCTTCTGGCTTCATCAGTAATGTGGATTGAAACATTCTGTCTAAGCAGGCTTATGGCTAAAGTGCTTCCTGTGAATTACATTACCAATGCTCTGATAACGATTATATGTATTGTAAATGCATGTCTTGTATATTTTATAATGCTGTTTGTTCTTAAAGGTGTGACAAGGGAAGAACTCAAGGAATTCCCAATGGGTGGACGAATGGCAAAATTTGCAGATAAATTAAAAATAAAATTCTAAAAAAACCATTGGTACAAGGTATGTGCCAATGGTTTTTTAATTATTTGCTGTAATTCAAAGCAGCTTCAATAAATCCCTTGAACAGAGGATGTGGTCTGTTTGGCCTTGATTTAAGTTCAGGATGTGCCTGGGTTGCAACAAACCAAGGATGATCTTTTAATTCTATCATTTCAACAATTCTTCCGTCAGGAGAAATGCCGGACAATACCATACCGTTTTCTGTAAGAACATTTCTGTAATCGTTGTTGACTTCATAACGGTGACGGTGACGTTCTGCAATTTCTTTTGTGCCGTAAAGACGGTAAGCAAGGGAATTTTCATCAAGTACACAAGGATATGAACCCAGTCTTAAAGTGCCGCCGATATCATTTATACCTTCCTGGTCAGGCATAAGGTGTATAACAGGATGGCGTGTATCAGGGTTGAGCTCTACGCTGTGTGCATCATTATATCCGATAACATTACGGGCGAATTCAACGATTGACAACTGCATACCGAGGCAGAGTCCGAGGAAAGGTATTTTATTTTCTCTTGCATATTTTATGGCAGATATTTTACCCTCAATTCCTCTGTCACCGAAACCTCCGGGAACAAGGATTCCGCTTACATCCGATAAAATTTCGGCAGCATTGTCATTAGTAACCGTTTCAGAATCAACCCACTTAATTTCTACATCGGCTGAGTTGGCCACACCGCCATGTTTCAAAGCTTCAACAACACTTATATAAGCATCATGAAGGGAGATGTATTTGCCGACAAGGGCAACCTTGACTTTTCTGGTAGGATTTTTCCATGCGTGGCACATATTTTCCCACTCTTCAAGGTCAGGCTTAGGGCAATCAAGGTGAAGACACTCACATACAACCTCGGCAAGATGTTCTTTTTCCATTGCAAGAGGAGCTTCATAAAGGATGTCCACATCAAGGTTCTGAAGAACGTGTGAGCTTGGGAGGTTGCAGAAAAGAGAAATCTTATCTTTGATATTATTGTCAAGAGGGACTTCTGTTCTGCATACGATGATATCAGGCTGTATGCCCATTCCCTGAAGTTCCTTAACACTTGCCTGTGTAGGCTTTGTTTTGATTTCGCCTGAGGCCTTAAGGAAAGGAATAAGTGTTACATGGATTAGTATTGCATTTTCCTTGCCTACATCATGCTGGAACTGACGGATTGATTCGAGGAAAGGCTGGCTTTCGATATCGCCAACTGTACCGCCTACTTCTATAATTGCAATTTTTGTATCTTTTGTGGAATAGTCGTCTCTGAAGAAACGGCTCTTTATTTCATTGGTGATATGAGGGATGACCTGGACTGTACCGCCGCCAAAATCACCGCGTCGTTCTTTTTGTATTACCGACCAGTAAATCTTACCTGTTGTGACATTTGAGCGTTTAGTAAGATTTTCATCAATAAATCTCTCATAATGACCTAAATCAAGGTCAGTTTCGGCACCATCATCTGTAACGAAAACCTCTCCGTGCTGGATTGGATTCATTGTGCCGGGGTCGATGTTGATATACGGATCAAATTTCTGCATTGTGACTGAGTATCCTCTGGACTTAAGCAGACGGCCAAGGGAGGCTGCAGTAATACCCTTGCCTAATCCGGAAACAACACCACCTGTAACGAATACATATTTAACTGGCATTTTCTTTTGCTCCTATCTTATAAATAAAATAAAATATATCACTTTATTTTGAATAAATCCATAGGAAAATGAGAAAAAATAATTTATTGATTTATATTGAAGAAATTACTATAATTATTTAAGTAAAACTACCATTAAACAGAGAGGAAGTTGTAAGCACAGGATGAATAACGACTATAACAATAATAATTACAATAATAGCAACAATAACTACAACCGTGACAATAACGGGAATAACAATAATGACAGAGGCAATAAAAAAGGACCGAGAGCAGGAATAACGGTTCTTGGCATTATCATAGCAATAGTAATAACTTATCTCGTAGTTTCTTTTGTCAAGAGTTGTATCAAAAAAGCCACAACAAAGGAAATCAGTTATTCAAGATTTCTTGAACTTATTGATGAGAATGGAATTTCATCGGTTGAATACAGCAGTGACCAGATAACAATCATTCCTAAAGAACAGCCGGTAAGCGGACTTACGGTAAAGTATTATACAGGATATATTTATGACGAAGATGTATTTAATAAATTAAAGTCCATGGATGGGGTGGAAATCAACCGCGCCATAGAGGATACAGGTTCGTCTGTATTTAACTTTATAATTATATATGTGCTTCCGTTTGTAATTTTCTGGCTTTTTCTGAGTTTTATATTCAAAAGAGTTGCGGCAAGCGGCGGGGGAATTATGGGTGTCGGAAAATCCAACGCCAAGATTTATATGCAGCAGAAAACAGGAGTTACTTTTAAAGATGTTGCGGGACAGGAAGAAGCAAAGGAATCTGTAAAAGAAATCGTTGACTTCCTTCACAACCCTGCAAAATATACCGCAATTGGAGCAAAACTTCCAAAGGGTGCGCTTTTAGTAGGACCTCCGGGAACCGGTAAGACACTTCTTGCAAAAGCCGTTGCAGGTGAGGCAGGAGTACCGTTCTTCTCGCTGTCAGGTTCGGACTTTGTTGAAATGTTTGTGGGCGTAGGTGCGTCAAGAGTCAGGGATTTATTTAAACAGGCTATTGCTGCTGCACCATGTATTATATTCATAGATGAAATTGATGCCATAGGTAAGAGCAGGGATTCCCAGTTCGGTGGTAATGACGAAAGAGAACAGACACTTAACCAGCTTCTTTCGGAGATGGATGGTTTTGATTCTTCAAAGGGTGTACTTATCCTTGCAGCAACCAACAGACCGGAGGTTCTTGATAAGGCATTATTGAGGCCGGGCCGTTTTGACAGAAGAATTATCGTTGATAAACCCGACCTTAAGGGAAGACTTGATACACTTAAAGTACATTCAAAGGATGTTCTTATGGATGAATCCGTAGACCTTGAAGCAATTGCACTGGCTACGGCAGGTGCGGTAGGCTCAGACCTTGCCAATATTATCAACGAGGCAGCTATTAACGCTGTTAAACATCACAGACGTGCAGTCAACCAGGAAGATCTTTTTGAATCGGTTGAAGTGGTTATAGCAGGTAAAGAAAAGAAAGACCGCATTCTCGGTAAAGAAGAGAAGAAGATGGTTGCATATCACGAAGTAGGACATGCTCTTGTAACCGCACTTACCAAAGATGCAGAACCCGTACAGAAGATTACTATTGTACCAAGAACAATGGGATCATTGGGATATACGATGCAGGTTCCTGAAGAAGAAAAATATCTCTATAAGAAGGAAGAACTTGAAGCTAAGATTCTTACACTTCTTGGTGGACGTGCAGCAGAAGAAATTATTTTCGGAACAATGACAACCGGAGCATCCAATGATATAGAAAGAGCCACAAAATTAGCCAGAACGATGATAAGCCAGTACGGAATGTCAGACAGACTGGGAATTGCAGGCTTTGAAGCAATTGAGAACAAGTATCTTGACGGCAAAACAACACTTAACTGCTCTGATAAGACAGCAGCAGTTATTGATGAAGAAGTAATTAAGATGCTTAAGGAATCTTATATTAAGACAAAAGGAATGCTTCAGAATAATCTGGAATGTCTCCATAAAGTATCTGAATACCTTCTTGAAAAGGAAAGTATTACAGGTAAGGAATTTATGGAAATAGTTAATTCCGTAAAAAATAAGAACGAAGAAAGTGATAATAATGATTGATTTACATCTTCATCTTGACGGCTCCCTGAGACCTGAAACGGCGTGGGAGCTGTTTTACGATAAAGGAATATTTGATTCCCTTGAAAACGTCAGAAAATCATTCAGTGTGAGTGACGAATGCACGGATCTTAATGAATATCTTAAATGTTTTGATTATCCTCTTATGCTTTTACAAAAAGAAGATAACATTGTAAGGGCAGTAAAAGAACTGGGAGAGGATTTAGCCAAAGAAGGAACTGATTATGCAGAAATAAGGTTTGCACCGATGTTTTCCACTAAGGAAGGACTTTCGATGGAGGCGGTAACAGAGGCTGCCATAGAAGGAGCAGAACAGGCAGAAAGAGAGAACGGTATAAGACTGAATCTTATACTTTGCTGTATGAGAGGAGCTTCCGTTAAAGATAATCTTCATACCGTTGAATGTGCCGGAAAATATCTTAATAACAAGGTGTGTGCACTGGATCTGGCAGGTGCGGAGGGACTGTATGCAACTTCGTTATACGAAGAAGTCTTCAAGAAAGCAGGCAGGCTTGGGATACCTTTTACCATACATGCCGGAGAAGCAGCGGGACCTGAAAGTATATGGACAGCAATTAAATTCGGAGCATCAAGAATAGGACATGGAATAAGAAGTATTGAGGATGAAAGACTTGTGGAATATCTTGCAAAGCATGAAATTCCAATTGAAGTGTGCCCAATAAGCAATATGCAGACAAAAGTATATGATGATATAAAAAAATATCCTCTAAAACGTTTACTGGATAACGGTGTTCATGCTACACTTAATACGGATAACAGAACGGTAAGCAATACCTGTCTTTTAAAGGAACGTTCCTTTGTAAAAGATAAGTTAGGCCTGACTGACCGGGATATTGAATTGATGGAGAATTACTCAGAAAAAGCGGCGTTTAATATAGGCTGATTATAAGAGGACATGATATATGTACGATGGTTTTTTTGACATAGAAGAAGAGCTTAAAAAGCTTCCGGACAAACCGGGGGTATATATAATGCACGATGAAAAAGACGAAATCATTTATGTAGGCAAGGCAATAAGCCTGAAAAACAGGGTAAGACAGTATTTCCAGTCATCAAGAAATCATACCAACAAAATAAAACAGATGGTTTCCAATATCCGCAGATTTGAGTATATTATTACGGATTCAGAGTTAGAGGCACTTGTATTGGAGTGTAATCTGATAAAATTACACAGACCCAGATATAACACCATGCTTAAGGATGATAAGACATATCCTTTTATAAAAATAACAGTGAATGAACCCTTTCCACGTATCATATCTTCAAGAGAGATGAAAAGGGACAAAGCAAGATACTTCGGACCGTTTACCAGTGGTAAGGCGGTCAATGATACTATAGAGCTGCTTAATAAGACTTACGGCATAAGAACCTGCAGACGTAATCTTCCAAAGGACACAGGCAAAGAAAGACCATGTCTTAATTATCATATAGGCCAGTGTACAGCTCCATGCCAGGGATATATTTCTCAGGAAGACTACGGAAAACTTATTGACCAATGTATAGACTTCCTTGAAGGAAGGTATAATGGCATTACCAGGAAACTTACCGGACTTATGTATGAAGCTTCGGAAAAAATGGAATTTGAGCAGGCCGCCGCATACAGGAATATGCTTGAAAGCGTTAAATTTGTATCACAGAAGCAGAAAATTACCAACAGCGATATGCAGGACAGGGACATTGTAGCTGCGTCAATAGATTATAAGGACTGTGTGGTGCAGGTGTTTTTCATAAGAAACGGCAAGATGATAGGAAGAGAGCATTACCATATGCGCCTTGCCGGAGACGAAAAACGTTCGGAGATTATCACCGATTTTATAAAACAGTATTACGCCGGAACACCGTATATTCCACCGGAAATCATGCTGCAGGAAAATCTCATTGATGAGGAGCTTATCGGCAGGTGGCTTACGGAAAGGGCAGGACATAATGTAAAATTCCTTGTCCCAAAGAGAGGACAGAAAGAAAAACTTGTTGAACTTGCGGAGAAAAATGCCAATATGGTACTTAATCAGGACAGGGAAAAAATTCTCAAAGAAGAAGCAAGAACAACCGGTGCAGTTAAAGAAATTGAAAGACTTACAGGCTTACATGATATCCACAGAATGGAAGCCTTTGATATATCCAATATAAGCGGAGCACAGCCTGTAGGTTCAATGGTTGTGTTTACAGACGGAAGACCAAGAAAAAATGATTACAGAAAGTTCCGTATCAAAACAGTAACGGGACCGGATGATTATTCGTCAATGCGGGAGGTTCTGACAAGAAGGCTTACCCACGAAAGTGACAGCAGTTTTGATATTAAGCCTGACCTTATTATGATGGATGGCGGTAAGGGACAGGTTAATATAGCTTTAGAAGTGTTAAATGACCTTAATATTTCAATTCCTGTATGCGGAATGGTAAAAGATGATAACCACAGAACGAGAGCTTTATGGTATAATGGAAAAGAAGTGGAAATTAATACCGGAAGTGAAGCTTTCAAACTGATTACGAGAATACAGGATGAGGCACACCGGTTTGCCATTGAGTTTCACCGTAATTTACGAAGCAGGGAACAGGTTAAGTCAATACTTGATGATATTGACGGAATCGGACCGGTAAGGCGTAAGGCATTAATGAAGCATTTTAAGGATATTGATGTAATAAAAAAAGCATCAGTAGAGGAACTTTGCGATGTTCCTTCAATGAATCTGGCAGCAGCCGAAAAAGTACACGAATTTTTTAACAAACAGGAAAGGGGTACATAATGAGCGAAGAATTAAAAGTAGAAAAAATTATTGAAAAAATGGACCTGAAAATACTTACACCGGATATTGATGTAGGCAGCAAGGTTGTAATGGTGCCAGACATTAACAGGCCGGCATTGCAGCTCGCAGGCTTTTTTGACCATTTTGACAATGAAAGAGTCCAGATTATAGGACGAGTTGAAGCTGCATATATGAAGCAGATGAGTGATGATGACAAAAGAGAAAGATATGACCGCCTTTTGTCATATAATATACCATGTATCATATATTGCCGTAATGAAGTACCTGATGAACTGATGATTGAAGCAGCAAGAAAATATAAGATTCCTCTTTTACAGGCAAGTCAGGTAACATCATCTTTTGAAGCAGAGATTATCAGATGGATGAAGGTTGAACTTGCACCTACAATTTCAATACATGGCGTGCTTGTGGATGTATATGGTGAAGGCGTTCTCATTACAGGCGAAAGCGGAATAGGTAAAAGCGAGGCGGCACTGGAACTTATAAAGCGAGGACACCGTCTTGTAACAGATGATGTTGTTGAAATCAGAAAAGTAAGTGACGAGACTCTTATAGGAACAGCACCTGAGATAACAAGACATTTTATTGAATTAAGAGGTATCGGAATCATTGATGTAAAGACACTTTTCGGTGTTGAGAGCGTTAAGAAAACACAGGGAATAGATATGGTAATCCATCTTGAAGACTGGGACAAAGAAAAGGAATATGACAGATTTGGTCTTGAAGAAGAATATACGGAAATTCTCGGTAATAAAGTAGTATGTCATAATCTTCCTGTAAGACCGGGACGTAACCTTGCAGTAATAGTTGAATCTGCGGCAGTCAACTGGAGACAGAAGAAGATGGGTTACAATGCGGCCAGAGAATTATATAACAGAGTACAGAACAGTATTAACAGAAAAGAATAGAATTAAGGAGAACAGCAAATGGGAAAATTATGTTTTGGCGTTGACCTTGGCGGTACAACAGTAAAGATGGGCGTATTTACAGTGGAAGGTTCATTGCTTTCAGACTGGGAGATACCTACAAGAAAAGAGGAAAAAGGTAAATATATTCTTGATGATATTGCAGAATCAATCAAGGCAAAAATTGAAGAAGAAGCTATTTCACCGGAGAATGTTGTTGGTGTGGGAATCGGTGTTCCGGGTCCTGTTACTTCAACAGGCATAGTAAAAGGCTGTGTTAATCTCGGCTGGGGTGATGTCCCTGTAGAAGAGATACTTAAAGACAAAACAGGTTTTACGGCAAAAGCAGGTAATGATGCCAATGTTGCAGCTCTTGGCGAGTTATGGCAGGGTGGCGGAAAAGGCTATGCCAACCTTGTAATGCTTACTCTCGGAACAGGCGTAGGCGGCGGAATTGTCCTTGACAGCAAAATCGTTACAGGCAGCCACGGAGCAGCGGGTGAACTTGGACATATGCCTGTTGTATACGATGAAACGGAATATTGCGGCTGTGGTAAAAAAGGATGTCTTGAACAGGTGGCATCCGCAACAGGTATTGTAAAAGAAACCAAAAAACTTCTTGCATCAGAAAAGATGCCATCTTCACTCAGGGATTTAAAAGAATTTACAGCTAAGGATGTGTTTGATGCAGCAAAGGCGGGAGACGAGCTTGCGCTTATTTCTGTTAATAAACTTGCGGAATACCTTGGAATAGCCATGTCACATATAGCATGTGTTGTAGACCCTGATGTGTTCTTAGTAGGCGGTGGCGTATCAAAAGCAGGAGATTTCCTTATTGATGCAATCAGCAGATATTATGTTGAAAAAGCATTCCATCAGTGCAGAAAAACACCGATTAAACTTGCAACTCTCGGAAACAGTGCAGGTATTTACGGTGCAGCAAAGCTTGTATTATAATCCGTATAAAATGGAGGAACTTTTATGGATTTTTTATCCGCAATAAAAAGTATTGCCGGAGAAGAGTGTATATTTTGCAATGAAATGATGTCGGACCACACCACTTTTAAAGTGGGTGGACCGGCAAAATATTTTGTGGTGCCTTATAGGGCAGAGGATATAAAAAAATATATACTGGCAGCAGAAGAATACAAAATACCATATTATGTTATCGGGAATGGAAGCAATTTACTGGTATCAGATAAAGGCTATGACGGAATGATAATAATGCTTGGGCGTGATCTGGGCAATATAACCGTAAACGGTGACAGGATTACGGCAGAAGCGGGAACTTCACTTGCCAGGCTTTTTAATACGGCAAGGAGACATTCTCTTTCGGGACTGGAATTTGCGGCAGGAATACCGGGAACACTTGGGGGCGCATGTTATATGAATGCAGGCGCATACGGCGGTGAGATGAAAGATGTGCTTACGAAAGTCGTAACGATTGACAGACAGGGCAATACCCATGAATATAAGCAGGGTGAAATGGAACTGTCATACAGAAACAGCATTTTCATACGGAAACAGGAGATAATCCTGTCGGCAGAAATGAAACTGTGCAAAGGCGATGTGGAGAAAATGACGCGTAAAGTCAATGAACTCTTAGAAAAGCGTAAAGAAAAACAACCTCTTGAATATCCAAGTGCGGGAAGTACTTTTAAAAGACCGGAGGGAGATTTTGCAGGCAGGCTTATTGAAGAATGCGGACTTAAAGGGAAAGGCGTAAACGGTGCCGAGGTTTCAGATAAACATGCAGGCTTTATCATCAACAGAAACAACGCAACAGCCAGAGACATATATGATACCATTAATCTTGTAACAGATACGGTTCTGGAAAAAACAGGTATAAAACTAGAGCCAGAAGTAAGATTATTGGGAGATTTTAGTGGGAACACTTGACGAAAGGTGTAATATGTTGTAATAATTAAGTTTGTTGCTACCTTTATACATGGAGAGATGATTATGAAAATTGTAATAGTAACAGGAATGTCGGGAGCAGGAAAAAGAACTGCACTTAAAGTATTGGAAGATGCCGGATATTATTGCGTTGACAATCTTCCTGTGGAACTTGTTTTGAAATTTGTGGAACTTGCTATGGCAAGCAGCAGACAGGTTAATATTGCAATCGGAGTTGATGTGCGTGTAGGCGATACATTTTCGGATCTCACTAAGGTGCTTGAGCGTATGCAGCACAGAAAGTACGAATATGAAGTCCTTTTTCTGGATGCCGACGACGAAGTCCTTGTAAAGCGTTATAAAGAGACAAGACGTAATCATCCTCTGGCAGGAGACCATCGTGTCATAGAGGGTATTCAAAAAGAAAGAGAAGAACTTGCCTTTATCAAAGATAAGGCAGATTATATCATAGATACAAGTACATTGCTTACAAGGGATCTTAAGCAGGAACTTGAAAAAATATTCGTAGATGATGAGAATTTTAAAAACCTTATGGTAACAATTCTCTCATTTGGATTTAAGTATGGAATTCCGGAGGATGCGGACCTTGTGTTTGATGTACGTTTTCTTCCTAATCCGTATTACATTGATGAACTGAAGCCTCTTACCGGCAATGATAAGCCTATCAAGGAGTATGTTATGGGATTTGACATAGCACATCAGTTTCTTGAGAAACTTACCGATATGATAGAATTCCTTATTCCTAATTATATACTTGAAGGCAAGAACAGACTTGTAATTGCCATAGGATGTACAGGTGGGAGACACAGATCAGTTACCCTTGCCAATGAGTTATATAACAGACTTGAGGGCGGGGAATATGGTATTAAGATAGACCATAGAGATATTAATCTCGATACCAAGACTAAAAGATAGAGGAAAATGGTTATGTCTTTTTCTCACAAAGTAAAAGATGAGCTGGTAACGGTTGTGCCGGGAGCCAGACATTGTCAGATAGCGGAAATCGCTGCAATTATCAGTATGAATGGTGATATATATACAGACTGTCACGGAAGACATTGTATCAGGATACAGTCCGAAAGGATGGCCGTGGTAAGTAAATGCCAGAGGCTGATATGTAAAGCGTTTTCATATATAACCGGATCAACGGTCAGGAGAAACCGTGAAACGGGCAATACTGTATATACCATATGGGTGAAAGATTCAGACGTTGCGATTAAAATACTTCTTGCAACCAAGCTGATGGATGTGGATGGCAGTATTAACAGGGATTTATCCCTGGTAAGTATTATGGGTATAAGCAGCATGTGCTGCAAAAGAGCATTTTTAAGAGGAGCATTTCTTGCAGGAGGGTCACTATCGGATCCTGAGAAATCGTATCACTTTGAAATTGTATCTTCAGGAAAGGAAAAAGCCTCCCAGATAGCGGATGCGATGAATGCTTTTCATCTGGATGCAAGAATCGTTGAAAGACGTAAATCATATGTGGTATACCTGAAGGAGGGTGCCCAGATAGTTGATATGCTTAATGTAATGGGTGCACGCATAGCCTTAATGGATCTTGAAAATGTCAGGGTGCTTAAGGAGGTTCGTAACTCTGTGAACCGTCAGGTGAATTGTGAAACAGCTAACCTTAACAAGACTATTCATGCAGCGGTAAAACAGACAGAGGATATATGCTATATAAGGGATCATATGGGGCTTAACAGCCTTCCGGACGGTCTTTGTGAAATAGCAAAGATAAGACTACAATATCCGGATACTCCGTTAAAAGATTTGGGAACAATGTTATCAGTTCCCCTTGGTAAATCAGGAGTAAATCACAGACTTAGAAAGATAAGCCAGATAGCAGACAGTCTCAGAGAAAAAAATGGTATGGCACCAGGAGGAATTAGTAATGATAACGAAAAACATGAAAATTGAGATTTCAACAGGATTAGAAGCAAGACCGGTTGCAGTATTTGTACAGGTTGCAAGTCAGTTTGAAAGTTCCATTTATGTTGAGGTTGGTAACAAAAAAGTTAATGCAAAGAGCATTATGGGAATGATGACATTAGGACTTGATGCCGGAGAAGAAGTGCTTGTAAGTGCTGCCGGAAACGATGAAAATGATGCTATTGCAGAAATTGAAAAATACTTAAGCGCAAAGTAATATGTAATATATGAACTGCTGTACCGGATGGTGCAGCAGTTTTTTGGAGGTATTTATGTCATTTACACATTTACATGTACATACGGAATACAGCCTTCTTGACGGCTCGGGAAAAATTGAAGAAATAACAGCAAGGGCAAAAGAACTTGGAATGGACAGCCTTGCCATAACGGACCACGGTGTAATGTATGGTGTGATTGATTTTTACAGGGCAGCCCGTAATGTGGGAATCAAGCCGATTCTTGGCTGCGAGGTATATGTAGCACCGGGCTCCCGTTTTGAAAAAGAACCGGGAATAAGTGATGACAGATATTACCATTTGATTTTACTTGCAGAAAACAATACCGGATATGCTAACCTTATGAAAATTGTGTCTAAAGGTTTTGTTGACGGTTTTTATTATAAACCCAGAGTGGATTATGAAGTCCTTGAGGAGTATTCCGAGGGAATAATATGTTTAAGCGCATGCCTTGCAGGAGAGGTGCAGAAGCTTCTTGCAAGAAATCTTTATGAAGAAGCCTGTAAAGCAGCACTTAAATATGAAGCAATATTTGGAAAAGGCAATTATTTCCTTGAATTACAGGACCACGGAATACCCACACAGAAGTTGGTTAACAGGCTTCTTGTCAGAATGAGCAGGGAACTTAATATTGAGCTTGTTGCTACCAATGACGTCCATTATACCTATGAGGATGATGCGGAGGCTCATGATATACTTCTTTGCATTCAGACAGGCAAAAAAGTCAATGACGAGGACAGAATGAGATATGAGGGAGGACAGTATTATCTTAAATCTGAAGAAGAGATGAGGGAACTGTTTTCTTATGCTCCGCAGGCTCTTGATAATACACATAAGATTGCCGAACGTTGTAATGTCGAGATAGAATTTGGCGTAACAAAACTCCCTAAATATGATGTCCCTGAGGGCTTTACTTCAGAATCTTATCTTGAACATCTTTGTATGGAGGGACTTGTAAAAAGATACGGAGAACGCGCCGCAGAACTTGAAGAAAGACTTGATTATGAATTATCGGTAATCAAAAAAATGGGTTATGTGGATTATTTCCTTATCGTATGGGATTTTATTAACTATGCAAAAAGCAATGGTATAGCAGTAGGACCGGGGCGAGGCTCGGCAGCGGGTTCCATTGTTGCATACTGCCTTGAAATAACAGATATTGACCCTATAAAATATAATCTTATTTTTGAGAGATTTCTCAATCCTGAACGTGTTTCAATGCCGGATATTGATATTGACTTCTGCTATGAAAGACGACCGGAAGTTATAGATTATGTAATGAAAAAATACGGAAAAGACCGTGTGGTACAGATAGTAACGTTTGGTACCCTGGCTGCAAAAGGAGTTATCAAAGACGTTGGACGTGTTCTTGATATGCCGTATTCAGTAACTGACAGCCTTTCAAAGATGATACCTAACGAAATAGGTATGACCCTTGACAAAGCACTTAACGCCAACAATGAGTTCAGGACACGCTATGAAACGGAACCGGAAGTAAAATATCTTATAGATATATGCAAAAGACTGGAAGGACTGCCACGACACACATCAATGCATGCAGCAGGTGTCGTAATCGGTTCAAGGCCGCTTGACGAATTTGTACCATTATCAAGAGCCTCAGACGGAACGATAACAACCCAGTTTACAATGACAACAATCGAAGAACTGGGATTGCTTAAAATGGATTTCCTGGGACTTAGGACACTTACCGTAATTCAGGATGCCGAAAGACTTATCAATAAGCGCGGAGACGTGTCATTTGATATAAGTAAAATAGATTACAATGACAGAAATGTCCTTGAAATGATAGGACAAGGTAAGACAGAGGGCGTGTTCCAGCTTGAAAGTACGGGAATGAAAAACTTTATGAAGGAACTTAAGCCCGACGGAATAGAAGACCTTATTGCCGGTATTTCCCTTTATCGTCCGGGACCTATGGACTTTATACCACAGTATATTGCCGGCAAAAATGATAAGACCTCAATAACTTACGCCTGTAAAGAACTTGAGCCCATCTTAAAGGAAACCTACGGATGTATTGTATATCAGGAACAGGTTATGCAGATAGTAAGGGATCTGGCCGGATATACACTTGGCCGGAGTGATCTTGTAAGAAGAGCAATGTCCAAGAAAAAACAGGCGGTAATGGAAAAAGAGCGTCATAATTTTATATACGGAAATGAAGAAGAAAATGTTGCAGGCTGTATTGCAAAAGGAATAGATGAGAGTGTGGCTTCCCATATTTACGATACAATGATGGATTTTGCAAAATATGCTTTCAACAAGTCACATGCAGCATGTTATGCCTTTGTAGCATTCCGTACAGCTTATCTTAAATATTATTATCCTGTTGAATTTATGGCAGCACTTATGACAAGCGTGCTTGATAATACAACAAAAGTTGCACAATATATCGTAACCTGCCGCAATATGGGAATAGAAATTCTTCCGCCGGATATTAATGAAGGTGAGGGAACTTTTACCGCAGCCTCGGATTCAAGCATCAGATACGGCCTTTCGGCGATAAAGAGTCTCGGAAGACCGGTAATAGAAGCTATTGTTGAAGAACGCGCAAACGGTGGCAGATTTAAAGATATTAAGGATTTTATATCAAGGCTTTCGGGAAAAGAAGTTAATAAACGAACCGTGGAAAGTTTTATCAAATCGGGAGCGTTTGACAGCTTCGGACTGACGCGTAAACAGATGATGCTCGTATATGGTGACATTATGGACAAGGTCAGCTCCGAGCGAAAAACCGAGATTTCAGGGCAGATGTCGCTTTTTGATATGTTTGCACCTGATGAGAAACCTGATGAAATAACAATTCCTGATGTAGGCGAATATACAAAGAGTGAACTTTTAGCAATGGAAAAAGAAGTGCTTGGTATATACGCCAGCGGACATCCTCTTGATGAGTATGAAGGACTTCTGAATAAAAATGTAACCTGTACCACAGCAGATTTCATTCCGGATGATGAGACCGGAATGCCAAAGGTAAATGATGACGAACGTGTTATTGTAGGTGGCATGATTGCCGAGTGCAGTGTAAAAAACACACGCCAAGGGCAGAATATGGCTTTTCTTAAATTGGAAGACCGGGTCGGAACCGTTGAGGTTATTGTTTTTCCAAAAGTATACAGGGATAACAGAAAATATATTGAGGCCGATGATAAAGTGTTTGTAAAAGGACATGTCAAAGTGGATGAAGAAACAGGCGGCAAAGTAATATGTGACAGTATAATTCCTTTTTCACAGATACCGAAGGAATGTTGGATAAAATTTCCGGATAAAGAAAGTTATCTTGCAAAAGAACAGGAATTGTATGCCATAATTAATACATCTGACGGAAATGACCGTGTTATAGTATATCTTGAGAAAGAAAAGGCAGTTAAGAAAATGCCTCTTTCCATGACAATAAAGGCGGATTCGGCAATGATTGGCAGACTCATGGAATTATCCGGTGAAAAAAATGTTAAAGTTGTTGAAAAATCTATTGAAAAATAACTGAAAGTAGAATAAAATTACAATAATTATTACATTGGAGGTAGAAAAAGATGGCAAATGCAGTTAAGACTATCGGAGTTCTTACAAGTGGTGGAGATGCACCTGGAATGAATGCAGCTACCCGTGCAGTTGTTAGAACTGCTTTAGCAAAAGGAATTAACGTAAAAGGAATTTTAAAAGGTTATAATGGTCTTCTTAACGAAGAGATTATTGATATGGACGCTACAAGCGTATCAGATACAATTGACAGAGGTGGTACAATCCTCTATACAGCAAGATGTCTCGAATTTGTAGATCCCGAATATCAGAAGAAGGGTGCAGACATCTGTAAGAAACACGGCATTGACGGACTTGTTGTTATCGGTGGTGACGGTTCATTTAAGGGTGCACAGAAGTTATCCGCACTCGGTGTCAATACAATCGGTGTTCCCGGAACAATCGACCTTGATATTGCATGTACGGATTACACAATCGGTTTTGATACAGCAATTAATACAGCAATGTCAGCAATTGACAAGATAAGAGATACTTCAACTTCGCATGAGAGATGCTCAATCATTGAAGTTATGGGAAGAAATGCAGGCCATATCGCATTATGGTGTGGTATCGCTAATGGTGCCGAAGATATTCTTATTCCTGGCAAGTATGATTTTAACGAAGAGAAGATTATCGAAAAGATAATTGAGAATAAGAAAAAAGGCAAAAAACATTATATTATTGTTAATGCAGAAGGTGTCGGACATTCATCATCTATGGCTAAGAGAATTGAAGAAGCTACAGGCATTGAGACAAGAGCAACAATCCTCGGACATATGCAGCGTGGCGGCAGCCCTTCATGTAAGGACCGTGTATATGCATCAATGATGGGCTCAATGGCAGTTGACCTCCTTGCGGAAGGAAAGACCAACAGAGTTGTAGCATATAAGAATGGCGAATTTGTAGATTATGACATCGACGAAGCTCTTGCAATGACTAAGGATGTTGATGCACATATGTATGAAGTAAGCAAATTACTTTGCAGATAGGAATTTATATTGATTACAAGTACAGGTAATTCACAAATTAAAGATGTTATGAATTTAATCAAAAAGTCCGGGGTACGAAAGGAACGCGGACTTTTTGTTATTGAAGGAATAAGGATGTTTGTGGAGATTCCTAAAGACAGAATTGTTAAAATATATGCGTCAGAGAGCTTCGCGTATGATAACAAGGAAATGCTTTGTGATTACCGATATGAGATAGTAGCGGATAATGTTTTTAAAATGACGTCTGATACGAAAACCCCACAGGGAATATTGGCAGTTGTTAAAATGCTTGAATATGATATAGAGGATTTGTTCAAAAAAGACAAAGTACCTATGCTTGTAGTTCTGGAAAACATACAGGACCCCGGTAATCTGGGAACAATTATAAGAACAGCAGAGGGTGCAGGTGCTACAGGCATAATTATGTCGGATAAGACCGTTGACATATATAATCCCAAAACAATACGTTCAACAATGGGTTCGCTTTTCAGAATGCCATTTGTGTATTCAGAAGATGTTGTAGCAGCCGTCCATAGTTTAAAACAGCAGAATATAAAAGTATTCGCCGCACACCTTGAAGGCAGGAATTATTATTACGAAGAAGATATGAAGGTGCCGATGGCTGTTTTGATTGGTAATGAAGGAAACGGGCTTACAGAGGAACTTTCAAAGGAAGCAGACGTAAGAATCAAAATACCTATGGAAGGTAAACTTGAATCATTAAATGCAGCGGTTTCCACGGCAGTTATCCTGTATGAAGCAATGAGACAAAGGCATATTCAGCCGTAAATTTGACATTTATGATATAGTCTGATAAAATGTATCTGTTTATGTAACAAATTTGTAACAATTACAATGGAGGTTATCATGAAATCAAAATCAAGAAAGACGGCTGTTCTTTCGGTAATAATTTTACTGTTAATAATGCAGCTGGCATTCCTTAATGAGAGAAAACATGAAGACAATAAAACAAGCATACAGTTAGCAGAACGCAATGTGCAGGACACATCTGTCAGCGATAAAGATGCAGCATACACAGAAGAAATTGTTTCCACAGAACTTAATGTGGTATACCGCAACACATCATCTTTAAAAGACATTTCCCAGGAAATGGAAGAAAGTAAAGTAAAATCATCATATGATAATAAAGTAGTATCATATACTCTTGAAGAACTTATAATTTACTCCGAACCGGATCTTAAATCAGAACCTGTAGGAATTATGTATTCCGGAAGTGAGGCCGACGTCCTTGAACGGGGAGAAGAATGGAGTAAGATACAGTCAGGTAAAGTAACCGGCTATATACGTAATGTAGACGTTCTTTTTGACAGTGAGGCAGAGGTTATTGCCTCAGTAATCGGTAATAAGCAGGCTAAAGTTAATGCGGATGTGATTAATGTATACGCAGAAGCAGACGATTCAGCAGCAGTTATTTCAACTCTTGAAAAAGGAGCGGAGATAGATGCTTATGAGGAGAATGGAAATTATACCCTTATATCATGTGATAATGGTTTTGGTTATATAAGTAATGATTCATTTGATGTAAGTTATAATCTTTCAAAAGCAGTATCAATGGCTGAAATAGAAGCCATCAAGGAAGAAGAAAGAGCCGAAGCAGCAAGAAAAGCTGCAGAAGAAGCGGCAGCACAGGCAGCGGCGGCACAGGCAACAGCGGCACAGAATGCCATTAAGCAGCAGACAACCACAAGAGGAGCTTACACTGTATCTGCAGAGGAACTGCATTTACTCGCAGCTATTATATACTGGGAGTCAGGCTGGGAACCTTCAGAAGGACAGCTTGCGGTAGCCAATGTTGTTCTTAACCGTGTATTTTCATCGAGATTTTCACAGAATACGATTACTTCTGTTGTGTATGCACCGGGTCAGTTCTCAGGTGTAAGTGAAAACGGGGTTCCATCCGCAAGATTCCAGGCAGTCCTCAATAAGAGCAATGAGGAACTTAATGTGAGAGGCTGTTATGATTCAGCATTGAGAGCACTTGCCGGTGAAAATAATATCGGAGACCTCTTGTTCTTCATTAATGTAAAAAAAGCTGATATTACAAAATATAAAGGATATACAATCGTTAATAACCATTGTTTCTACACATATTAAAATGACTGGAGGTGTGGCATATGGAATATGTTATTTACGGCTGGTTAGGTGCACTTATCCTGTTTCTGGTTATTGAGATAGCAACCACAAGTCTTACAACTATATGGTTTGCCGGAGGTACAGTAGTTGCTATAATACTCAATTTGTGCAAGGCACCTTTTGCAGCACAGGCGGTTAGCTTTTTCGTTATATCACTGGCACTTCTTATTCTTGCCCGTCCTGTACTTGATAAAGCAATGAAAAAGAACCAGGTTAAGACGAATATTGACAGTCTTATCGGAGAAAAAGCCAAAGTAACCGAAATAATCAACAATATTGATGAGACCGGAGCCGTATTTATAAACGGACTTACCTGGACAGCAAGGTCGGAAGACAGCAATAAGATAATTGAACCGGGTGAAGTGGTTGAAATTAAAGCCGTTTCAGGCGTAAAATTAATAGTACAATAAAAATAAAAGGGAGACAAAAAAATGACATTATTAGAATCAACAGTATCTGCAGGAGCGGTAACCACTATTATCGTTGCAATAGTTTTATTAATAATTATTGCATCGTGCATCAGAATTGTACCACAGGCACATGCGGTAATTCTTGAAAGACTTGGAGCTTATAAAAGAACATGGGGTGTAGGTATCCACCTTAAAGCACCTTTCATTGACCGTCCTACAGCAAGAATGAGCCTTAAGGAACAGGTAGTAGATTTCGCACCACAGCCTGTTATCACAAAGGATAACGTAACAATGAGAATTGATACGGTAGTATTTTTCCAGATAACAGACCCTAAGCTTTACGCATACGGTGTTGAACATCCTATTATGGCTATTGAGAACCTTACAGCTACAACACTTCGTAATATAATCGGTGAGCTGGAATTAGACCAGACACTCACATCAAGAGAAATCATCAATACCAAGATGAGACTTGCCCTTGATACAGCAACAGACCCATGGGGAATCAAAGTCAACCGAGTTGAACTTAAGAATATTATACCACCGGCAGAAATCCAGAATGCCATGGAAAAACAGATGAAGGCAGAACGTGAACGTCGTGAGATGGAAACAAGAGCTGAAGGTGAAAAGAAAGCCAATATTACCGTAGCAGAAGGTAAGAAGCAGTCAGCAATCCTTGAAGCAGAAGCAGAGAAGCAGTCAGCAATCTTAAGAGCTGAGGCTAAGAAGGAAGCCACAATCCGTGAAGCTGAAGGTCAGGCTGAAGCAATCAGAGCAGTACAGATGGCTAATGCAGAAGGTATTAAGTATATCCGTGAAGCAGGTGCAGATGAAGCTGTTATCACATTAAAGAGCCTTGAAGCATTTGCTAAGGCAGCAGACGGAAAAGCAACGAAGATTATAATTCCATCTGAGATACAGTCAATTGCAGGACTTGTTAAGTCGGTTGTTGAAATCGGCAAGAACGAAGAGACAAAATAAAGAAGGTAACATTATGAACTTAAAAGGACGTAATTTTTTGACACTTAAGGACTTTACACCGGAAGAGATACTTTATATGGTTGACCTTGCGGCAGAACTTAAGGATAAGAAGAAAAAGGGCATACTTACAACAGATATGCATGCAGGCAAAAACATTGCACTCATATTTGAAAAGACAAGTACAAGAACCAGATGCTCTTTTGAAGTGGCAGCACATGACCTCGGAATGGGAACAACGTATCTTGATCCATCAGGTTCGCAGATTGGTAAAAAAGAAAGCATTGCCGATACAGCAAGAGTCCTTGGAAGGATGTTTGACGGTATTGAATATCGTGGTTTCGGACAGGAAATCGTGGAAGAACTTGCAAAATATGCAGGAGTTCCTGTGTGGAACGGTCTTACCAACGAATACCATCCTACACAGATGTTAGCAGATGTACTTACAATTAAAGAGAAACTTGGCAGAATAAAAGGCGTTAAGCTTACATATATGGGTGATGCAAGATACAATATGGGTAATTCGCTCATGATAGTAAGTGCGAAACTTGGTATGCACTTTACGGCATGCACATCCAGAAATTATTTTCCTGATGAGGCACTTGTTAAAGAATGTAAAGAGATTGCGGCCAAGACAGGCGGAACAATAACACTTACAGATGATGTTGATGCGGGAACAAAGGATGCCGATGTAATCTACACCGATGTCTGGGTATCAATGGGTGAACCTGATGAAGTATGGGCAGAAAGAATTAAAGAGCTTTCACCATATCAGGTTAATAAGAAAGCAATGGACAATGCTTCAAAGGATGCGATTTTTATGCACTGTCTTCCGGCTTTTCATGACCTTAAGACTAAGGTTGGCAAGGAAGTATATGAAAAATTCGGCCTTTCCGAGCTTGAGGTAACTGATGAAGTGTTTGAATCGCCACAATCAGTTGTTTTTGATGAAGCAGAGAACAGAATGCATACTATTAAAGCCGTGATGGTTGCAACATTATAGTTTTTATAGTAAAATGCGAGGGTAGGAAGAGAGGTTACCCTTAATGCGTTCAGGTAAAAATAATTTTCAGAAAGTTGTGCGTCTTATAATAGACGTGTTAAATGTAATATTTGGCATTGCGGCAATTGTGCTTACCGTTTTTGTATTTATTAATACCGGTAAGAATAAATGGATGTTCCATATTATTTTTTCAATAGGCGGACTTATGAACATGATGACCGGAATTAAATACCTTATGACCGACAGAAAGGTTTCAGGAATCATTTCGGAAGTAGTAGCAGTTATACTTTTTGTAGTTGCTTACGTAAGTTATCTTGCCATAGGAGGTTGAGAAGATGAGAGAACATGTGCTTGCAATGCTTAAAGAAAGCGATGATTTTGTATCAGGACAGGAACTTTGCGGAAAACTATCCGTTTCAAGGACTGCGATATGGAAGGCAATTAATTCTCTTAAAGAAGCCGGATATGTCATAGAAGCAGTCAGGAACAGGGGCTACCGGCTTGTTTCCTGTCCTGATGTTTTGTTATCTGATGAGATACAAAGCCGGCTTGAGACAAAATGGTTTGGAAGAAAAATATCATATTTTGATGTGATTGATTCAACGAACAGCGAGATAAAAAGGCAGGCGGAAAAAGAATTTATTCCGGGGATGCTTGCAATAGCGGAGAAACAGACACTTGGAAGAGGCCGTAAGGAAAGACATTGGGAATCTCCGGCAAAGACGGGAATATGGATGTCTTTTGCCGTAAAGCCTGATTTACCACCATATAAGGCGTCAATGATTACACTTGTTACAGCTCTTGCCGTGGCTAAAGCAATTAAGGATGTTACCGGCCTTAATACGGAGATAAAGTGGCCTAATGATATTGTAATAGGAAGCCGTAAGGTGGTTGGAATTTTAACGGAAATGAGTGCTGAAATGACCACAATCAATTATGTGGTTATAGGAATTGGAATTAACGTTAATATGGAATCTTTTCCGGCAGAACTTGAGGATAAGGCAACGTCACTTTATATTGCAGGCGGAACTAAAGTAAGAAGAAGCAGTATTGTTGCAAAGTTTGGCAAATATTTTGAAAAATATTATGAAATCTTTTGTAAGGATGGCAATTTGTCCGGAATAAAAGACGAGTATGAGAAGCTCTTGGTAAACCGGAATAAAGAAGTCTACATAATAGAAGGAGACAGCCGTATCAAACGTGTTGCAATCGGTATTGACACGGATGGGGAACTTCTTGTAAAGGACGATAATGGTAATATAGAAAAAATAATGGCGGGGGAAGTTTCAATAAGAGGCATTTATGGCTATGTTTAGGAGAATTGTTGAATGAAAGAAGATTTAGATGTATTATGTGCCGCAAGCTCTTACGATAAGAAATTTTATCTTAATGAGGACTTCGGGGCACTTCCGGATTCGATTAAGGATGAACTTAAAATAATGTGTGTTCTTTTTACTGAGGATATCGGAGGAATTATCATCCTTGAATTTGATGAGGAAGGCAATCTTTTAATCAGGACAGAGGCAGATGAAGGAGATTTGCTTTATGATGAAATAGGAGCAGGCCTTAAGGTCAAACAGCTTCAGAAGGACAAAGCAGAGACTTTTCAGGCTCTTGAAATGTATTATAAGGTATTTTTCCTTGGAGAAGATATAGAATGAAAATAGGAACAATGGAATTTGACAGACCGGTAATGCTGGCACCCATGGCCGGGGTGACGGACCTTCCTTACAGGCTTATCTGCAAGGAGATGGGTTGTGACTACATGGTTACCGAGATGGTAAGTGCCAAAGCGGTTCTTTACAATAACAAAAACACCGATATTCTGTTGCAGACTTTGCCGGAGGAAGCACCATCGGCATTACAGCTTTTCGGTTCAGACCCGGAGATTATGGCTGACATTGCCCTTAGACTGGAACCATTGGGATTTGCGGCATTTGACATTAATATGGGCTGCCCCGTACCTAAAATTGTAAATAACGGTGAAGGCTCATCATTAATGAAAAATCCCTCTCTGGCAGGTAAAATAGTCAGTACAATGGTAAAAAAAATTACAAAACCCGTTACAGTGAAGTTCAGAAAAGGTTTTGACGATGAACATGTAAATGCGGTGGAGTTCGCCCACATAATGGAGGAATCCGGGGCGGCAGCCGTTACGGTTCACGGACGAACGAGGGAACAGTTCTATTCCGGCAAAGCAGACTGGGATATAATCGCAGCAGTCAAAGATAAAGTAAAGATACCTGTTTTTGGCAATGGTGATATCTTTTCATCAGAAGATGCCCTGAAGATGTTTCATTATACAGGATGCGACGGAATCGCAGTCGGTCGTGGGGCAAAAGGTAACCCATGGCTTTTCAGGGAAATTAAAGCGGCAATCCACGGTGATGTGATACCGGCAAGACCGTCCCTTACAGAGATTAAGGATATGATAAAAAAACATGCAACACTTATGACAGAGTACAAACCTGAATATATGGTAGTCAGGGAAATGCGCAAACATGTGTCCTGGTATACAACGGGACTGCATAATTGTGCAGCATTAAGGGATGAAGTTAATCACACAGAGACATTGCAGGAATTATTTAGCCTGTTGGATAAAAGAATGATTGACAAATGATTTTTTTGTATTCTATAATATTATGAATTGTTATGTGATAATGTATGCAGAGTTGCATTATTAGTATAAATGAGAAAGGTGAGTCAGATTATGGCAGAAAAGAAAAATTTAATGACCTACGAAGGTCTCAAAAAATTAGAGGATGAACTTCAGGACCTGAAGGTAAACAGAAGAAAAGAAGTTGCCCAGAAAATTAAGGAAGCCAGAGAACAGGGTGACCTTTCAGAAAACGCCGAATATGATGCTGCTAAAGATGAGCAGAGAGATATTGAAGCAAGAATTGAAGAAATTGAGAAAATATTAAAGAATGCAGAAGTTGCTGATGATGAATTCGGTGCAGGTGTAATTAACCTTGGAAGTACAGTTACAGTGTATGACTGTGAATTTGATGAAGAAATAGTTTTCAAGCTTGTAGGTTCAACAGAAGCTAAGAGCCTTGAAAACAAGATTTCCAATGAAGCTCCGCTTGGCAAGGCTTTAATAGGTAAGGCGGCAGGGGACGAAGTTGAAGTAGAGACACCATCCGGAATAATGAAGTACAAAGTAATTAACGTTACCAGAGAATAGTTTTAGGAGTTAGTATGGCAGATAATAACACACAGAATCAGGACATTAACGGACTTCTTCAGATTAGAAGAGATAAATTGGCGGATCTGGTTGAAAAGGGAAAAAATCCTTTTGAAATTACCAAATATGACGTTACACATCACACATCAGATGTAAAGGAATTATACACAGCCCATGAAAATGAGCTTCTTGCAGGCAGACCTGAACCTGATGTTGAGGGACTTGACGAACAGCAGAAGCGAGAGACCCTTAAAGCCGATTATAATGCAAAGCGTGAAATAATGGATGCCAGTCCTATTGATGTTACAATCGCAGGAAGAATGATGTTTAAGAGAGTTATGGGTAAAGCATCTTTCTGCAACATCCAGGATCTTAAAGGCAACATCCAGGTATATGTATCAAAAGACGGCGTCGGTGAAGATTCTTATGCAGATTTTAAGAAATCGGATATCGGTGATATTTTTGGAATAAAAGGTTTTGCATTCAGAACAATGACAGGTGAGATTTCTATCCATGCGTCAGAAATCGTTCTGTTGTCAAAGAGCTTACAGATACTTCCTGAAAAATACCATGGTTTAACAGATACAGACGCAAGATATCGTCAGAGATATGTTGACCTTATTATGAATTCGGAAGTTAAAGATACATTTATCAAACGTTCAATGATTATCAAGGAAATCCGTAATTTCCTTGCAGGACGTGACTTTATGGAAGTTGAGACACCTATGCTTGTGGCAAATCCGGGCGGAGCTGCGGCAAGACCTTTCGAGACACATTACAATGCCCTTAACGAGGATGTTAAGCTTCGTATTTCTCTTGAATTATACTTAAAGAGACTTATCGTTGGCGGTCTTGAAAGAGTATACGAAATCGGACGAGTATTCCGTAATGAAGGTGTTGACACCAGACATAACCCTGAATTTACACTTATGGAATTATATCAGGCATACACAGATTACAACGGCATGATGGAACTTACAGAAAGTATGTTCCGTTATCTTGCCGAAAAAGTATGCGGTTCAACCAAATTCACATACAACGGAATTGAAATTGATTTTGGCAAACCATTCGAGCGTATTACAATGACAGACTGTGTCAAGAAATACGCAGGAATTGACTTCGATGCAGTTAAGACAGACGAAGAAGCAAAGGCCCTTGCAAAAGAGCATAATATCGAATATGAAGAAAGACACAACAAGGGTCATATCCTTAATCTTTTCTTTGAGGAATATTGTGAAAAAGAACTTGTCCAGCCTACATTCGTAATGGATCATCCGATTGCAATTTCTCCTCTTACCAAGAAGAAACCAACAGATCCTGAGAAAGTTGAACGTTTTGAGTTATTTATAAACGGATGGGAAATGTGTAACGCTTATTCAGAGCTTAATGATCCGATCGACCAGAGAGAGCGTTTTGCACTTCAGGACGCAGCTGCGGCAGCAGGTGACGAAGAAGCAGAACACACAGACGAGGACTTCTTAAATGCCCTTGAAATCGGTATGCCACCTACAGGCGGTATCGGTTACGGAATCGACAGACTTGTTATGTTACTTACAGACAGTCCGGCAATCAGGGATGTATTATTGTTCCCGACAATGAAGTCGTTAGATGCTGACAAGAAGGCAAATAAGACTTCCGAAGCAGCTCCTGCAGTTGCAGAAAAAGCTGCTGAGAAGATTGATTTCTCAAATGTGAAGATTGAGCCTTTATTTGAGGAAACAGTTGATTTTGATACATTCTCAAAATCAGATTTCAGAGCAGTTAAGGTTAAAGAATGTGTTGCAGTTCCAAAGAGCAAGAAACTTTTACAGTTCACTCTTGATGATGGTACAGGTGTAGATAGAACAATTCTTTCTGGTATTCATGCATATTATGAACCGGAAGAGTTAGTCGGAAAGACGCTTATCGCTATCACAAACCTCCCACCTAGAGCAATGATGGGAATTGAATCTTGCGGTATGTTACTTTCAGCAGTAAACAACCTCAAGGATTCAGAGGATGAAGAACTTCATCTTTTGATGGTAGATGACCATATTCCTGCAGGAGCGAAGCTCTATTAAGATGAGAAACTGAGCCTTGCGGCGGTGTGCGCTTGCGAACACCGACATAAGGCGAAAAACGCACGGAGACGCCAGCCGACGTGATGTAAAGATGTACCGTTTCACCAAATAGACGGGACGTACTTCATTTGATAAAAAACTAAAAAACAGCGATTTACATCAAACTTACATCAATTGATGCAAAATTAAGTGCAAGCAAGAAAAAATCGCATAATTTGGAACATCAGCAGGAAAACAAGCACGAGCAAAGCGAGTATTATTTGTTTTCACCTGATGTGACAACGACAAAATCAAGGAGTGCGAAGCACGGCAACGGCAAAGCCGTTGGATTTTGGAGTGATAAATGAGTGGGCAATTCCAATCGGGATTGCCCATTTTTAAAACAAACAGAAATACAAATCAGAGTTTGTGATGGTAGATAATATGGAATGGTTTAATGTTTTTGGGCTGATTTTTATTGCAGTCATTATGATACCCAATGTTGTATTTGCGATTAAGTGCAAAGATGGATTTGATAATAAGTGGAACAATAAATATGTTGAGGTCACAGAACAAGTAGGGAGATTAGGTTGTTTCGGATTCATGATAATCAATATTCCGGGAACTTGGTTCGGGTGGTGGTCTGACGAAGCATTTGCACTATATCTGATTGTAGATACCATATTGGTAATGCTTTATTGTGCTATTTGGATTATATGTTTTAAGAAAAACAGCGTTTTCAGAGCATTAGCACTTTCTATTATTCCTTCAATGTTGTTCTTATTTAGTGGGATTATGAGTAGGTCGGTGCTATTGATTATTGCATCAGTATTATTTGCACCAAGTCATATTGTGATTTCATATAAAAATGTAAAATGATATTTACAACTTCAAGTTTGATGAATTAAATTAGATGGCAATTGATGGAGTAACAAGTTGTATGAAAATTCGAGAAGTTAACAAAAATAAAAAGCAGTTTATATCATTATTGTTATTAGCTGATGAACAGGAGAGCATGGTTGATCGTTATCTTGAAAAAGGAACTATGTATGTGCTTGAAGATAATGATGTAAAAGCTGAATGTGTTGTCACCGATGAAGGTAACGGAATACTTGAAATCAAGAATATCGCAGTCGATCCGGAAAACCAGGGAAAGGGCTATGGCAAAGCACTAATTGATTTTCTTGCCAGTAAATATGCAGATGAATATTCTGTTTTGCAAGTTGGAACAGGTGACAGTCCATTGACGATACCATTTTATGAAAAATGTGGATTTGTTCGTTCTCACAAGATTCCCAATTTTTTTACTGACAATTATGACCATACAATTTATGAGGGCGGTGTACAGCTAATAGATATGGTATATTTGCAAAGACATATATAAATTCAAGTTTGTTAAATTGGAAAATCGGAATTTGAATATCAGTAAATTATGACCTTTCAACAGAGGTTACAGTGCTTTAATAAAATCCTCCAAAAGCCTTGAAAACAAAGGATTTACCGCAATGTGTTCGCCTTATCTCTTTATACGGTTACACACAAGTTTACTCTTTCCCTCCTTGCTCATAAGGGCAAATGCAAGGGCAAGAAAATCTCATAACAAGATATAACAGAGTGTGGCAATCGGAGAACTGTGATGTATGTGCGAATATATTATAACGGAGGATTTTCAATGGACAAGTATATTTACGATGATAAAAATGGTCTGTGGTATGAACTGCAAGGAGATTATTATATTCCTTGTCTTATCTTACCAACCGAAAAAGAACAGCCTATCGGTTTGTGGGGACAGCGGCATTTGCACTATCTGAAAGAATATCACAGGCTTACATATACCAATTTGCTCACAAGCGGAAGGCTGAACGAATACCTTGCCGAGATAGACAAACAGGCAAAGGATATGTTCCTTCGGTTGATAAAACAGATGTCGGAGCGTGAGGGCGTAACCGAGCAACTAAAGACAGAAAATCAAATGGAGTGGGTTGGCAGGATGAATAATATTCGCAGTAGAGCGGTGGAGATTGTCAATGCAGAACTAATTTACGCATAAGATACCAGGCGGCAGGGAGTGAACCTTGCCGCTGTTTATATATATGGTCGAGAAATCAAGATTTATGGTATAATTCTAAAAGAGTTGTTTTTTTAAGACCAACGCCCCAAAAAACGTACTTAATAGGTGAAAGCGCTTTTAGGTCAAACGAAGGAGGTGAACAACATGGATGATCTGAGAATCATAGAACTCTACTTTGATAGAAACGAACAGGCAATTACGGAGACGGATACAAAGTACGGCAAACTCTGCCACAGTATCGCCTACAACATTCTGAATAACCACGAGGATTCCAAGGAATGTGTCAACGATACTTATGTGGGGGTATGGAACGCCATTCCGCCTACAAGACCAAATAATTTTATGTCTTTTGTCTGTAAGGTCGCAAGAAATTTGTCGCTTAAGCGGTTAGAATTTATGAAGCGAGAGAAACGGTCGGCAGAGGTAATTTTATCCTTGGATGAGCTTGCGGCGGTATTGCCGGATGACCGGTATGCTCCCAATGTGAGCGACGAGGATGTAGGCAAGCTGATCAGTAAGTTTCTCAGCAGTCAAGAGAAATATGTTAGAGATGTATTCATCCGCAAGTATTTCTACTTCGATTCTATAAGAGAGATTGCAAAGCGCTATTCTTTTACTGAGAGCAAGGTCAAAAATATGTTGTTCTACACCCGAAACAAGCTGAAAGATTACTTGATTAAGGAGGGCGTTGAAATATGAAAAAACCGAGAATTGCAAATGCCATCGGGCATATTGATGATGATCTTGTCGCCGGTGCAGCCGAGTGCAAGAAGAATAGGAACCATTGGTTAAAATGGGGTTCCATTGCAGCCTGCTTTGCAGTACTTCTAATTGCAGGTACGGCAATCCTGCCGTCACTATTTGGAGGAAATGTAACACCGAATGGGACCGACGGGAGATACAAGGATTATAATATCCATGCCAGCGAGTCTGCAATCGTCTGGCCGTGGGAGTATAAGACTGTATACGAGAAATATGCGAGTGTCGAAATTGACGGCATTGAGTATTATGGAAAAGGCCGTGCGGTATCAGAAGCATTGGTTAGCGAGAGCATTGGAAACTACACTTTTGTCGGTTATGATGAAATCAATGATGGAAAGAAATATACTGCCGAGTTTGAAGTATACAAGCTACAGAATATCGCTCAAAGTCAGTTTGTAGCCGTGAAGATGGAAGACAGTTATTACGTTTTTAAGAGCAGCGAATACTCTCCTCCGAGCACGCTTGGTGAGCTTATGGAAACGGTAAATCTATCCAAGGTTGTGGAACTGAGCCGCTTTTCCGAAAAAGAAGACAACCCAAACAGCAATCATTTCGTGTTAAACAATGACGATTATATATGGGAAGTTCTTACAGATTGTAAAAGTGCTGTTTTCGTTGAGGATGAATCGTGGATGGTCGGTGACAGAGATTATCTGAGCTTTACGATTACCTCCGATTCTCTTGGCGCCTACAAGGCAGCTCTTTATGTGACGGAGGACGGCTATCTGTGGACTAACGCATTTGACTGGCAGTATTTATTTAACATCGGAGAGGAAGCAGCCGGAAAGATTATCAAGTATGCAAAAGAAAAATCCATCGAAACAGAATATGAAGCGTATAGGAACTCGGTTGCCGGTACAATCGTTGAGATCACAGAAGAATATATCCTTGTGGATGATTCTATTCTGTGCAAGAATCCGTCAGACGGTATCAACTACAAAGTTCTACTAAATGACCTTCGAATCTCCCGTTATGTAGATTATGGAATTGTCAAGGTTGGCGATACAGTACAGATTTCCTATGAAGGCGAAATTGATGAGACCAATGTTAATACCATTACAAGCGCAATTTCGGCATCCAAAGCAACTATCTCCAACGGAGATGTATTAATTCCTGAATAAACCATCTACACCCTGCAAGACTTCAAAATCTTGCAGGGTGTTTCTCTGTCTTAAAATGTATGTAATCCCACAAGGCAGAGATACTGCCCTGCGGTGTTGTTTTCGATGTTAAAACTATTTTTCTCTGTCGTGGGATCGGTGCTTCGGTTTCTGCTTGCCCTCTGCCTGCAACCGTTTGAGCTGGTCACAGACACTTTCTCTTTCGGGTGGTGCATGGCAGGTGTATCTATATCTTTCAGCCTGGAAATGTATTTTTGACAGCCAAGGATGTTTCTGCATATGGTAATCTTTGTATTTTTATTTCTTGATGAAAGAAGCCCATAGTGCCTAATACGTACAAAACGTTTTGGAGGAACATGCATTAAAAATCGACGGATAAATTCCTCGCCGGAGAGGGTGCTCTCTTTCCATTGCCCTTGCTTTTTGTAATCCTTAACAGAAAATGTAACTGTAGATTCCGTCATACCTTTGATTCGGTAGTTACTGATAGCAATCCGGTGTGTATATTTTCCAAGATATCTGATGACAGATTCAGCACCATCAAATGGTTTCTTACAATAAGGAATCCATTCCTTTGTATCTGTGCCACTTTCGAATAAGTGGCTGGCAAAACTATGACGGCATGCATGGGAAGAAACGCGACGTGTAATACCGGCAAGTTTGGCACTTTTCTTAAAGAATTGGTTAACACTGGCTATATCCAGATATCCATCGGTCCAGAAAATGGGGAAAAGGATATCTTTAGGGCGTCCATACTGAAACCAATACTCTGTGAGAAGATCAAGATTCTTTTGAGACAGAATCGTATACCTGTCAATTCTGCCTTTGGTTCCCCTGACATGAATCGTCATGTTGGTACGGGAAATGTTATCATAATGGAGATGAACGACCTCTGATACACGTAATCCGGAAGAATACATAGTTGCAATAATGGCTTTATGTTTTAGGTTAGTGGTGGCGTCAATAATTGCATTTATTTCATTACGAGTCAGAACAGCTGGAAGATTTCGTTCTCTTTTCATGGCAGGAACAGTGTCATCGTCCCAAAGGATCTTGAGAACCTTTTTATAAAAGAACTTGATTGCAGACCGATAGTGATTATGGGTTTCAGGAGACCTGCCTTCCAAACGTTTAGCAGTAAGAAAACTTTCAGCATCTTCAAGAGTAAGCTCAGAGATAGGATTTTTAATCCAACGAAGGAAGTAACTGACATCAGAACAATACAGTTGAATAGTCCTTTCACGCAGGTTACGTTTTTCCGTTTCATTGCGGATAGATTCAAAAATATCTTTGTACATAATAAAACCTCCAAATAAGTAGTGTTAATGATTACATCTACCTATCTGGAGGTGCATTATCGTCATAATTCCGATTGCGGAAGAGACCAGAAAATGTTATTCTTATCATAGGCAGTGGGACTTTCTTAGTTTAGTTGTTTCGTGTGGTAACTTAACGATAATGAATTATGAAAAGAATTTCCACTGCTTTTTTAATAAAAATAAAACTGCGCCACAGTCTTGGCAGACCATCGCGCAGCGATTTTGTTCAATCGGAATTTATAAAGGAGAATATTGATGAAACTATTTTTATGTTCGCACTTTTCAAGTGTAGGAAGTCTGATAAAGGAAGAAATTGAAAATAAGAAAGTCGCATTTATTCCAACAGCTTCACTGCGTGAAGGCTACACCGGTTATGTCGGCTCGGCTCGAAAATTATTCAAAAAGTTGGGAGCAATCGTAACTGAAATTGATATTTCAACGGAGGCTTATTCAACGATACAGTCTGTTTTTGAAGAAGCAGATGTGATATATTTTACCGGCGGAAATTCTTTCTTTCTTATGGACCAGCTCCGTAAAACGGGAACTGATGGGCTGCTGAAAAAGGAATTGGCAAATGGAAAATTGATGATCGGCGAGTCGGCAGGCGCAATTATATGCGCTCCAAGCATCCAATATATCGAGCAAATGGATGAAAAGCCGGAGGACTACTCACAAGAAGATGATGCAGGGCTTGATTTGATTGATTTCTATGTTCTTCCGCATTATCTTACAGCACCATTTAAGAAAGTTACCGAGAAAATAATGACTGAGTTTTCGGATTTGAATCTATGCCCAATTAACAACCGTCAGGGAATTGTAATTGATGGTGAAGGTTCAAAGGTTATTTGCAAAGACTAATTTGAAAATTCCAGTAATACGCTCTGTTGATGTGCTGATTTTTCTACGATATACTCCTTCAAAAAGGAGTGTGCTCTTATGGGTAGAGAAATTTATGACATCATCAATGACATGGCAGAAGTATTAAATGCATCGCAGATGCAGAAACTACAAGAGGTGTTGGTAAAACGGTTATCTGAAAATACTGTATCTGATTATTTGCAGAAAACGAATATGGACTTTCTAGATATGTTTTTAACTGCAAAGCATTTAGAAGGGTGTTCTGACAAAACAATACGCTATTATAGGTGTAGTAATGAAAAGATGTTGGATACAATAAATATTCCGGTCATAAAGATAACGACCGAGATGCTACGAAAATATCTTGTCATAAGGTAAAGACTGCCGTTATTGTAAAAGATATCATTCCGGATGAGAAAATAGAAATTCTTAGAGATAATTGTAATAATCTGCGTGATAGGGCAATGATTGATTTTCTGCTTTCAACAGGAATTAGAGTAGGCGAATTGGTAAGGCTGAACATTGATGATATAGATTTCTCTGAGCGGGAATGCGTGGTTTATGGCAAAGGAGACATAATATAGCGTTATTTGTGTCGTTAAACAAACCACACAGTAGACTTACTGAAAGCGGTGTGGAGTTACGATTACGGCAGATATGATGTCTGTTACACAGATTCATCAAAAGTTAGAAAAAGGATATGCCGATATAGAGAAAGGAAATGTTGAGGATGCAGCTAGTGCGTTTGTGGCATTTAGAGAGAGGCATTAATGAAGCAATATCCAGATAATGCAATGGGGCAATATAATCGCATTGCTGATGAAATACTTACATTAGACACTTTCTCAGAACGATTTAGGATTATGGATTCTGAGCCGGAAAAGAGAATGGAGTTAACGGATGTGTTATACACGGCATCTGATATAGAAGCACGTTTGAGAGGCGGGCTATAAAAGCACGCGTTTATTTGAATTTGGAGGTAAAAATCATGATGAAACTCGATAATTTTATTAATATGATGACGGGACACTTTAATAACAAAGAGCAGTTTGATAATATGCAGAGAGAAGGGAAAACATATCCTTATGCAGAACACATTAATACAATCTGTAATGAGAAAATTTTAAACCTTCCTAAAGATTTTAATGGTAAATTTGTTGTTGAAGAAAGCTACTATGAGACAAATGGTAAACGCCACGCTTCCCCACATCTTTTCCTTATTACAGAGAAAGAAGACGGAATTGTGTTGTATTCTTATGAAATACCAGAAGGAGAAGATAAAAGTACGTTTTCATATGATTCTATGAAAAATGCTGACTACACTGAATTGAAAAAATCTGAAAAATTCACTCCGGCGCTCTATCATGAGAAAGATGGAATCTGGGAAGGAGGCAGTACAAGCCAGTTTTCACCGGTAATGACATTTAAGCTTTGGGAAAAGTTTTCTGATAGTTGTCTGGAGGTATCTGAAAGCATGGAAGTTAATGGAAAGAAAACTTTTGGATATGATGAACCAATTATCTATAAGCGAGTATAATCCAAGAATGAAATATTGCGATAAATTCAAGTTTGTTTGTGCATTGATGGTTATCTTGAGCTTAGGAGGCGTTTAATGAAAACTGTTTTTTTACATGGGTTGGGACAAACTGCACAGGACTGGAAAGAAGTAGTCCAACAACTATCAATTTCTGATGTCGATTGCCCAGAACTTTTTTCTTCAACAGAAGATGAAATATCCTATTCGCAGATTTTGGGTGATTTAGAACAGCGGTATTCAGAAGTAAAAGAGCCGCTTCGTATCTGCGGTCTTTCGTTAGGTGCGCTTCTTGCGATTGATTTTGCTATTCGACATGAGGAAAAAGTGGATTCGCTGGTTTTGATTGGCGCACAATATAAAGTTCCAAGTTTACTGATAGATTTTCAAAATCTTATCTTCCGTTGTATGCCAAACAAGGTTTTTGAAAGTATGGGACTATCAAAAAGCAGCACCATAAAATTGGCTCACTCTATGCGGTCATTGGATTTTACTTTGCAATTAAATAATATTCGTTGTCCAGTAACAATTTTGTGTGGCAAAAAGGATACTGCCAATCTAAAGGCTTCTAAAAGGTTAAAAGAATTGCTACCCCAAGCTACTTTGCACATCGTTCCAAATGCAGGACATGAACTCAATAAATATGCACCAAACACGATTGCAGAGATATTAAATCAGTAAATTTATCGTGCAAAAAATATAGTAAGATAAATTGTCTGACAGGTAAGCGATTTCTCTCACTTTCATCACAGCATCCCACTGTCCTTAGAGAGATGGACGAAGTATAATGTAAGCAACAATCGGAATTTATGGAGGATAAAGCTGATGAACAACAAAAGGATAATTATAGGAG